>JAANMU010000375.1_pt1 | contig 55739 bp, 49 predicted proteins | sample 7279701 | NCBI WGS metagenome assembly JAANMU01 (sample SAMN14094539, study PRJNA606508) | bioreactor metagenome | isolation source: A lab-scale SPAN reactor treating ammonium-rich wastewater day 57 | place: Ireland: Galway | collected 2017-03-13
TCGCCATGGCCCATTCTCCTCGCCGGTGAAAATGAGCCCAGTTTCCTCCCCGCCAGGCTCGCTACGTGAGCCTGCTGAGGTTTGTCACTAATCAGGAAGATTGATGTCGTTTGAAAGATCGATAAACCCGAGAAGCTTGCCGCGTGGTACTCCCTGCAAACCGTCCTCGGCTCCGGTGAACGGCGCCTGGAGGAAGATGAAATACATCATCTGAGCCAGCGCCAGCGTAATCATGGCGAAATAGATGCCCGCCCTGCGAATGGCCAGGACGCCGAATATCCAGCCCAGCACGGCCGAGGTCAGCGTCCCCAAAAGAAGTCCCAGCTCCGGTGGGAACTCCCATACCTTGATGGCATGTCCGGCCACATAACCTGCCGCGCCCAGGAAAGCCGCATGGCCGAAAGACAGCAGTCCGGTATAGCCGATCAGGAGGTTGAAGGCGCAGGCAAAGAGCGCGAAGCACAGCACCTTCATGACCAGTATCGGGTAGACAAGAATCGGCGCCGCGATACCCAGCGCGAGGAGCAGCCCGTAGCCCAGCGTCTGCCTGTTCATGCCTATTTTTCCCTGCCGAACAGGCCGGCCGGCCGCAGCAGCAGCACGAGGACCATGATGAAGAACACCACCGTCGCGGATGCTTCCGGGTAGAACACTTTGGTCAGCCCCTCAATCACGCCCAAGCCTAGGCCGGTGAGGATGGACCCGAGTATGGAACCCATGCCGCCGATCACGACGACCGCGAAGACGACGATGATCAGGTGCGAGCCCATGAGCGGACTCACCTGTAGTGCGGGGGCGGCCAAAACGCCGGCGAAACCGGCCAGCGCCACGCCGAAGCCGTAGGTCAGCATCACCATCAGCGGAACGTTGATGCCGAACGCCTGCGTTAATCTGGGGTTTTCAGTTGCGGCGCGCAGGTAGGCGCCCAGCCGCGTTTTCTCGATCATGAACCAGGTGAAAAAGCACACCGTCAGCGATGAGACGATGATCCAGGCGCGATACTTGGGAAGGAACATGAAGCCGAGGTTGAACGCGCCGGTCAGCTCGTCGGGAATCGTGTAGGGCTGGCCGGATACGCCATACAGGTCGCGGAACAGGCCTTCGAGGACCAGCGCCAGGCCGAAGGTAAGCAGCAACCCGTAGAGATGATCGAGCTTGTAGAGCCACTGCAACATGGAACGCTCGATGGCGATGCCCAGCAACCCCACGCCGACGGGAGCCAGAAACAGGGACCACCAATAGCCGATGCCCAGGTACTCGAGTCCCATCCAGGCGATGAACGCCCCCATCATGTAAAACGCGCCATGCGCGAAATTGATGATGTTGAGCATGCCGAATATGACAGCCAGCCCCAGGCTCAGCATGGCGTAGAAGGAGCCATTGACGAGCCCCAGCATCAACTGCCCCAGCAGGGCCTGGACGGGAACGCCGAAGACTTCGCTCATGATCGAACGGTTCGCATTTCTGTCGCGCTCATCCGCGCTAGAGGAACCCCGGCCGCATCGCTACGACCGGGTCCTCGCCGCAACATTCATTTCTTGACCAGCGGACACTTCGACAGGGAAAGCGGCTGGAAGGCCTGCTCGGCCGGGATGACCTTCTTCAGCTTGAAATAATCCCACGGGTACTTGGATTCCTCAGGGGTCTTCACCTGCATCAGATACATGTCGTGCACCATGCGGCCGTCCGCGCGTATATAGCCGTTCTTGGCGAACATGTCGTTGATCTTCGCTTTCTTCATCTGGGCCATCACCGCGTCGGCATCGTCGGTTCCGGCAGCTTGTATCGCTTTCAGGTAGGTGAGCACGGACGAATATACGGCGGCCTGGTCGAAGGACGGCATGCGCTTCATCTTCTCGAAGAAACGGCGACCGAACTTGCGCGTCTCGTCGTTCATGTCCCAATACCAGGCATCGGTAAGGAGCATGCCCTGAGCGGTCTTCAACCCCAGGCTGTGGATATCCGAGATGAAGATCAGCAGGCCGGCCAGGGTCTGGTTCTTGGTCAGTCCGAACTCGTTGGCCGCCTTGACCGAATTGATGGTATCGCCGCCGGCATTGGCGAGACCGATGATCTGCGCCTTGGAAGCCTGTGCCTGCAGCAGGAAGGAAGAGAAGTCGGGCGCATTCAGCGGATGGCGCACGGCGCCTTTGACATCTCCGCCAGAGGCCTTGACCACGGCGGCCGTATCCTGTTCGAGCGCATGGCCGAAGGCATAGTCGGCGGTCAGGAAGAACCAGCTCTTGCCGCCCGTCTCGACGATCGCCTTGCCGGTGCCATTGGCGAGGGCATAGGTGTCGTAGGCATAATGGACGGTATAGGGATTGCATTCCTCGTTGGTAAGCGCCTTGCTGGCCGATCCGGTATTCATATAGGCGCGCTTCTTCTCGTTGGCCACCTTGGCCACGGCGATGCCGACGGAAGAAGTCGGCACATCGACGATCATGTCCACGCCCTGGGCATCGAACCACTCGCGCGCCTTGCTGGCGCCCACGTCCGGCTTGTTCTGGTGGTCGGCGGCGACCACCTCGATCGGTTTGCCGAAAATCTTTCCGCCGAAGTCGGCGACTGCCATCTTCGCCGCCTCGACGGAACCCGGACCGCCGATGTCGGCATAAAGACCTGACATGTCGTTCATCACGCCGATCTTCACCATGTCGCCGGACAGCTTTCCTGACTGGGCCTGCGCCTGCCCCCCCGCCAGCGCCATCGACAGCAGCGCCGCATGAATCGTCGTGCTCATGATCTTGCGTTTCATCTTCCTCTCCTCCTAGGCAAATCCGGTGCAAGGCACCGTTCGGTTGAATGTGGCAACAGATCCAGATCCTACTTTAGACACCAAGGAATTCCTGCAGCAGTTTCCGCTTCTGCTCCAGCTCGCTCCTTTCGATTTCCGCCACGACGGCGCCGTGCTCGACAATATACATCCGGTCCGCCAGCGGTGCCGCAAAGCGGAAATTCTGTTCGACCAGGACGATGGTGAAACCTTTGTCCTTCAACTGGCGGATCACCTCGCCCAGCTTCTGCACGATGACCGGAGCCAACCCTTCCGATATCTCATCGAGCAGGAGCAAGCGCGCGCCGGTGCGCAGGATGCGCGCCAGGGCCAGCATCTGCTGCTCTCCGCCAGAAAGGCGCGAACCCTGGCTTTTTCGCCGATCGCGCAGATTGGGAAACATGGCATAGATCTCGCCCAGCGCGAGGCCTTCGCTGGAAACCTGGGGCGGCAGCATGAGGTTTTCTTCCGCCGATAGGCTGGCGTAGATGCCGCGCTCCTCCGGACAATAGCCGACGCCGAGATGGGCGATGCGGTGCGGCGGCCAGGCGACCACTTCGCGCCCGTTGAGCATGATCGACCCGGTGCGCTTGCCCGTCAGGCCGAGAATGGCCTTCAGCGTGGTCGTGCGGCCGGCGCCGTTGCGGCCGAGCAGCGTCACGCATTCGCCGCGATTCACGCGAAAATCCATGCCGTGCAGGATGTGCGACTCGCCATAGAAGGCATGCAGGCCGGTGACGCGCAGGTATTCGGTCGCCGGATTCATCAATGAGCTGTTCCCATGTAGGCCTCGATCACCGCCGGGTTTTTCGACACCTCGGCGTAAGGCCCTTCTGCCAGCATGGCGCCGCGCGCCAGCACGGTAATGGTGTCGGAGATGCCGGCCACGACGCTCATGTTGTGCTCCACCATCAGGACCGTACGGTTGGCGGATACCTTCATGATGAGTTCCTTGACGCGATCGACGTCCTCGTGGCCCATGCCCTGGGTCGGCTCATCGAGCAGCATCAGCTCGGGTTCCAGCGCCAGCGTGGTGGCAATCTCCAGCGCGCGCTTGCGGCCGTAGGGAAGCTCCACGGTAACGCTGTCGGCGAAGGATTCGAGGCCGACCTGGCCGAGCAGTTCCATGGCGCGGCCATTCAGCGCATCCAGGGTCTTGTCCGACCGCCAGAAGTGGAAGGAGGTGCCGAGCCGGCGTTGCAGGGCAATGCGCACGTTCTCCAGTACCGAGAGGTGCGGGAAGACGGCGGAAATCTGAAAGGAGCGGACGATGCCGCGACGGGCGATCTGAGCCGGTTTCTCGCCGGTGATGTCGATGCCGTTGAATCGGATGGCACCGCCGGTCGGCTCGAGGAATTTCGTCAGCAGGTTGAAGCAAGTGGTCTTGCCCGCCCCGTTCGGCCCGATCAGCGCGTGGATCTGCCCGCGCCGGACCTTCAGGCTGACGTCATTGACGGCAACGAACCCCTTGAATTCCTTGACAAGGTTTTTTGTCTCGAGAATGTAGTCGTCTGTCAAGCCACCCTCTGGCGCTGTGCGAGATTTATTGTGATTAAGGTTCTATCTCTGGCGCGATAATTATGGTTATTGTTGCCTATTTAGGCAACAATTCTCTTGACCCATACCGCCGCAATCCAGCGCTCTGACCCATTCGTATCGGCTTGTTCCATGACCTTAACATCACCGACTACTTGGTCTTCGATACTCGGTCCTGGAAATCATCCCGGAGCTTGGTCTTCAGGAACTTGCCGGTCGACGTACGCGGCAGGGTCTCGACGAAGGCATAATCGTCGGGGATCTGCCAGTGCGCAAAGTGCGGCGAAAGGAAGGCGCGCAACTCATCGGGCGTCACCTCAACCCCGACCTTCTTCACCACCACGGCCAGGGGCCGTTCGCCCCACTTCGGATGCCTGATCGCCACCACTGCCGCCTCGGCCACAGCCGGATGCCCCATGATGGCGTTTTCCAGATCGACAGAGCTGATCCACTCGCCGCCGGACTTGATCAGGTCCTTGGTACGATCGGAGATACGCATGTAGCCATCGGCATCGATGGAGGCGACGTCGCCCGTGCGCAGCCAGCCGTCTGGCGTGACCTTGTCCGGATCGGACGGCGTATTGTGATAACCGCCCGTCACCCAAGGGCCGCGCGCCTGCAATTCGCCTGCGGACTTGCCATCCCAGGGCTGTGGGCCGTTACCGCCCATGATGCGCAACTCCACCAGGGGCAGGGCTAGTCCCTGTCTGGCGCGAACACGGTGCTGATCCTCGTCCGACAGCGCGACATGTTCCGGCTTCAGCCAGGACAGTGTTCCGACTGGCGACAATTCGGTCATGCCCCAGCCGTGCTTGATGGACAGGCCATGCTTCTCGAAGGCCGAGATCATCGCCTGCGGCACGGCCGAGCCGCCGACCATCATGCGCATGCCCCGTTTCAGCCGCCAGCGCGTCGGCGATTCGTCAAGCGCCTGCTGGATCGTCATCCAGATCGTCGGCACGCCAAGGGCAAGGGTCACCTGTTCCTGCTGCATCTGGTCCAGCAGGTCCTCAGCGGTCAAATGCGGACCAGGGAAAACCAGGCCGGCGCCGACCATCGTCGCGGCATAGGGCACGCCCCAGGAATTGGCATGGAACATCGGCGTCACGGCAAGAACCGTGTCGTGGCAGGAAAGATCCAGGCAGTCTGGCAGGGAAATCGCCAGGGAATGCAGCACGGTGGAGCGATGCGAATAGACGACCCCCCTCGGCCGTCCCGTCGTGCCGGAGGTGTCGCACATGCCGCAAGCGGCTTCTTCGTCCAGCTCGGGATAGCGGTAGCCGGTCGCATCGACATCGATGAAGCGCTCGTAATCGAGGCAGCCAGACGGCGCGGCCGCGCCGGTGGTGGGCACCACCACGATGCGCTCGAAGCTGACCAGGGGCTTCAGCTTTTCCGCCAACGGGAGCAGAACATCGTCCACGAGCAGGATGCGGTCACCCGCATCCGCGATGATGTAGGCGAGGTCCTCCGGGCCCAGGCGCAGGTTCAGCGTGTGCAGCACCGCGCCGGCGGCCGGGATGCCGAAGTAGGCTTCCATGTGCCAGGAGTGGTTCCACATCAGCGTCGCCACCGGCTCCCCTTGCCTGACGCCGGCGCGAACCAGGGCTAGCGCCAGCTGTCGCGAGCGCCGGTGAAGATCTGAGTAAGTGCTTCGGCGGAAGGATTTGTCGGGCAGCCGGGAAACGATTTCACGCTTGTCGAAAAACTGGTTGCCCCGCTCCAGAAGGTGATTCGTGGACAGGGGAACCCGTTGCATGGTTGACTGCATGCTTTTCCTCCTGGCGAGCGGTGCCCGAACGGATGCGGCGCTTTCTTGACATTCTGATCATGCGCTAAGCGCCTCAGCAGCCCTTCCATTGCGGCATCGGCTGCTTGGCGATGAAGGCGTCGATGCCTTCCTGGGCGTCCTCGGCCATCATGTTGCAAGCCATGGTTTCGGCGGCAAGCTGGTAGGCGCCGTCCAGCCCCATCTCGATCTGGCGATAGAAGGCCTGCTTGCCCATCGCCACCGCCGCCGGCGACTTGGACAGGATGGAGTCGGTCAACTTCTTCACCTCGGCATCCAGCTGGTCCGCCGGCACGACGCGATTCACCAGACCCCGCGACAGGGCCGTCTGCGCATCCATGAATTCGCCCGTCACCAGCATCTCGAAGGCCTGCTTGCGCGGCAGGTTGCGCGACAGCGGCACCGCCGGGGTGCTGCAGAAGAGTCCCAGATTCACACCGGAAACGGCGAACTTCACCGTGTCGACCGCCACCGCCAGGTCGCACATGGCGACCAGCTGGCAGCCGGCGGCCACCGCCATGCCATGCACCCGCGCGATCACCGGCTGCGGCAGGTCGACCAGCTTCATCATCATGCGCCCGCATTTTTTGAACAGCGCCTGCTGGTAGGCCTTGTCCGGACTGGCGCGCATTTCCTTCAGGTCGTGGCCGGCGCAGAAGGCCTTGCCAGCGCCGGCCAGCACGACGGCGCGCACCGACTTGTCCCGAGCGACGGCATCGAGCGCCGCCGACAGTTCGTCGATGAGGGCGTCGGAAAGGGAGTTGAACTGGCTCGGCCGGTTCAGCGTGAGCGTGGCCACGCCGTGGTCGTCGCTGCGCAGCAGCAGGGGCTCGCTGGGGGTTTGCATCACGGCACTCATTGTTTTCTCCTAGTCGATGGCCTGCGTCGATTTTGCCTTCTCGCGCAGGACGAATTTCTGGATCTTGCCGGTGGAGGTCTTCGGCAACGGGCCGAACACCACCTTCCTGGGCACCTTGAAGCGCGCCATGCGCTCGCGGCAGAATTCGATGAACTCGGCCTCCGTCGCCCGGGCGCCCTCCTTCAGCTCGATGAAGGCGCAGGGCACTTCGCCCCATTTCGGGTCGGGCGTCGCCACCACCGCCGCCGCCATCACCGCGGCATGGCGGTAGAGCACGTCCTCCACCTCCACCGAGGAGATGTTCTCCCCCCCCGAGATGATGACGTCCTTGGAGCGGTCCTTGATCTTGACGTAGCCGTCGGGGTGCATCACGGCGAGGTCGCCGGAATGGTACCAGCCGCCGCGGAAAGCCTCCCCGGTCGCCTGCGGATTTTTCAGGTAGCCCTTCATGGTGATGTTGCCGCGGAACATGATCTCGCCGATGGCTTCGCCGTCGCGCGGCACCGGCCGCAGGGTCTCGGGATCGAGCACCGTGAGGCCTTCCTGCAGATGGTAGCGCACGCCCTGGCGGCCGTTCAGCCGCACCTGCTCCTCCAGCGGCAGTTCGCGCCATTCGGGATGCCTGGCGCAGACCGAGGCCGGTCCGTAGGTCTCGGTGAGGCCATAAACGTGGGTGAGATCGAAGCCGATCCGGTCCATGCCCTCGATCATCGAAGCCGGCGGCGGCGCCGCCGCCACCAGGGCACTGACTTTGTGGCTGATGCCTTCGCGCCACTCGGCCGGGGCGTTGATCAGCATGGAGTGCACGATCGGCGCGCCGCAGTAATGCGTCACCTTGTGTTCCCGGATGGCGTCGAGAATGGCCTTCGCCTCGACGCGGCGCAGACAGACATGGGTGCCGGCGTTCGCCGCCATGGTCCACGGGAAGCACCAGCCGTTGCAATGGAACATCGGCAGCGTCCACAGGTACACCGCATGCGGCGGCATGCCCCAGGAGACAATGTTGGAGACGGCGTTGAGGTAGGCGCCGCGGTGGTGGTAGACCACGCCTTTCGGGTTGCCGGTGGTGCCAGAGGTGTAGTTGAGCGAGATGGCGTCCCACTCGTCGGCCGGTCCCTGCCAGGCGAATTGCGGGTCGCCCGCGGCGAGGAAGGCCTCGTAGTCGATGCTGCCGAGGCGCTCGCCCGGCCCGACATATTCTGGGTCGTCGACGTCGATCACCGGCAGTTCATGCCCGACCTGGGCCAGCGCCTTGGCAACCGTCGGCGAGAACTCGCGATCGGTGATCAGCGCCTTCGCCTCGCCGTGATTCAGCATGAAGGCGATGGCCTCGGCATCAAGGCGGGTGTTCAGGGTGTTGAGCACGGCGCCGCTCATCGGCACGCCGAAATGGCATTCCACCATTTCCGGCGTGTTGGAGAGCATCGCGGCGACGGTGTCGTTCTTGCCGATGCCGCGCGCCGTCAGCGCGGACGCCAGACGGCGGCAGCGGGCGTAGGTCTCCGCCCAGGTGAAACGGCGCGCGCCGTGGATGACCGACGGGCGCTGCGGATAGACGTCGGCCGTCCGCTCGAGGAAGGAGAGCGGCGACAGCGGAGCGTGGTTGGCCGCGTTCTTGTCGAGGCCGATCGTATAGGGACTTACCGGCATGGACTCCCTCTTGGCTTGCCGGACCGCAGTCGGCAAACGGATCAGTTCTTGCAGCGTTGGGCGATATTCAAGCCCGGGGCGGAGGTCCGGTCAAGCCCGCCGAGCCAGTCGTGCAGTTCCGTCGAAAGGGCCTCGGTCGTCTCGGCCAGCGCGGCCGCGCCGCCGGTCGCATCCGGGCTGGCTGCCGGACGCGACAGGCTGAAGCTGCGCCGTGCCAGGATCTCGCCGCCGGTCGGCGCGACGAGCTGCACCCTCGCTTCCAGCAGGACGCGGCTGTCCTTGGCGGAATCGAACACCTGCGCGAATTCGTCGAGGTCCACGCGCAGGCGGCAGGCGCCGCCGGCCGTGCCGGAGAGCATGCGCTTGCGCAGGGCGTGGCCGAGCAGTTCGGCCGGCGTACCCGCCCAGCGGCTTTCGGCGTAGCTCTGCCGCCGCTGGTTGGCCGCGTAGAGCAGTCGGTACTGCATGGCCGAGGAATCCAGCCAGGAGACGGCGAACACGTCGATGCTGCGCAGGCTGGCGACGATGCGGTTGTTCGGCGCCGGCTGCACCGCGCCGAGGTCGTAGCTGGCGACGTTCGATATCGACTTGGCGCCGCCGCCGCAGGCCGCCAGCAGCAGAACCAAAAGGGGAAGGAGCAGTCTGCGCATGGCTTTCCTCACTTGGCCGCAAAACCCGCCTCGCCCGGTCCGGGGCGACGCGCCTCGCGGCCGAAGATCAGCATGTTGGGGGATTCCTCGATCTGGTCGAGCAGGCGCGACATCTGGCGCGAATTGACGGACAGCTCCTGCAGCAGCACGTTCAGGCGCGGCAGCGTGGTCTGCGTGATCTCGCCGCCCGATTCGGCCAGCAGCGCATCGAGCTTCTTCGAGACGCCCTGCAGGCTGGCGATCAGCGGCCCCGCCTCGCCGCTGGCCTTCTCCAGGTTCGCCATCGTCGCGCCCAGGCGCCGGATGTTCTCGTCGCTGAGTGCCTGCTTGAGCGAGGCCATCAGCTGCGGCAGATCCTTCATGCTGCCGGACAGCCCGGCGGTGGCCGTCTCGACATTGGCCAGCGTCTGTCCGATGCGCTTGACGTTCTGCTCGGAGAGCAGCGCGGTGGTGCGCTCGGCGACCTGGCGCATCTGCGTCATCAGCTCGGCGGCATTGTCGCTGAGGGTATCCATGAAGCCCGGCTGCAGGGCGATGCGCGGCGGTTCGTCGCCGCTGCCGACCAGCGGCTCGGGATTGTCGCCCTTGTCCTCGAGCAGGATCGAGGCCAGGCCGGTGACGCCCTGATGGTTCAGGCGTGCCGTCGTCCCCTTGGTCACCGGCAGGTCGGCGGCGACGCTGATGGTGATCAGGATGTTGCGCGGATCCTTCGGGTCGAGATCGATGTCCTGCACCTTGCCGGCGCGCATGCCGCGAAAGCGCACCTGGGCCTGGGTATTGAGCCCGCTGACGTTGCCCTTCGTCACGAGGACGTATTCGTTGGCCGCCTCCCGCTTGCCGGAGAACCAGAACATGACGAGGGCCGTGGCCAGCCCGAGCAGGAGGGTGAAGATACCGGCGGCAAGCGCGTGGGCGCGGCTTTCCATTTTATGCGTGTTCCTCGGTCATTCGGCTCTGCAGCGCCCGCTGGGCCCGATCGCAGCAGAAGAAGTTGCGGATGAAGGGATGGTCGACGCGGGTGATTTCATCGATGGTCCCGAGTGCGAGTATACGCTGTTCGGCCAGCACGGCAACGCGGGTGGCCATGCCGGCCAGAGTGTCGAGATCGTGCGTCACCAGCACCACCGTCAGGCCGAGCTGCCTGTGCAGGCTGTTGATCAGGCGCACGAAGGACTCGCTGCGGTCGGGGTCGAGGCCGGCGGTCGGCTCGTCGAGCAGCAGCAGTTCGGGCTCCAGCGACAGCGCCCGCGCCAGGGCAACGCGCTTGATCATGCCGCCGGAGAGCTCCGAGGGCATCAGCCAGGCATGCCGCGGCAGCAGTTCCACCATCGACAGCTTGAGCATCACCAGGTCGTGGATCAGCGCCTCGTCGACGACGCCCAGCTCGCGCAGCGGGAAGGCGATGTTCTGGAAGACCGTAAAGGCGGAGTACAGCGCACCGTACTGGAACAGCATGCCGAAGCGGCGGCGCAGGTTGCGCTCCTGCACCGGATCGCCCGTAAACAATGGCTCGCCGAAGAGCCGGATCTGCCCCTGGGTCGGGTACAGCAGGCCGATCATCTGCCGCAGCAGCGTCGTCTTGCCGCTGCCCGAGCCGCCGACCAGCGCCATCACTTCGCCCTTCTCGATGACGAGGTTGAGGTCGCGATGCACCCAGTGCTCGCCGAAGCGGGTGGACAGGTGCTCGATTTCGATCACCGGAGTCGCCCCTGTTCCCGGGGCGGGAGTTGGGGACTGGGGCGTCATATCGGCATGCCGATGTTGCGGGTGGCGATGGCGAACATCGCATCGACCAGGATGACGACGGTGATCGCCGACACCACAGAGGCGGTGGTGTTCGACGACAGGCTCTCCGTGTTCGGCCGCACGCGCAAGCCGAAGTGGCAGGCCACCAGCGCCACCAGGATGCCGAAGGTCACGCCCTTCGCCATGGCGATGTAGAGGTTGGCCAACGGCACCACCTTGGGCAGGGTCTCGATGAAGAAGCCGTAGGAGATGTCGAGCTGGAACTGCGCCGAGACCATGCCGCCCATCAGCGCGATGGCGCTGGTCCACAGCACCAGCAGCGGCATCGCCAGCGCCAGCGCGGCCACTTTCGGGAAGACCAGCCGCAGGCTGCGCGAGACGCCCATCGTCGCCAGCGCGTCGATCTCCTCGGTGACGCGCATCACGCCGAGCTGCGCCGTCATCGCCGAACCGGAGCGCCCGGCCACCAGCACCGCCACCAGCACCGGCCCCAGCTCGCGGATGATGCCCATGCCGAGGATGTTCACGATGAAGATGTCGGCGCCGAAAGTCTTCAGCTGCAGGGCGGAGAGATAGGACAGCACGATGCCGATGAGAAAGCCGACGAGGGCCGTCACCGGCATCGCGCGCACGCCGCTCTTGTACAGGTTGGCCGAGGTCTCGCGCCAGGGGCCTTCGCCCGGATGGCGAACGAGGCGAAGGGCGTCGAGGACGAGCTGGCCGATCAGGCCGGTGAAATCCACGAGGTGCCGCCACAGGCGCAGGCTCAGGCTGCCGACGGTAACGACCCATTCCCAGGGCAGTTTCGGCTCCGGCCCGGTTTCCTTCAGCTTGCTGGCGGCATACAGGCGCGCGAAGACCGGTTCCAGCTCGTCGCGGGTAGCGAGGCTCTCGGGGAAGCGATACCCCCAGGCGCGCCACAGCATCATGGCGCCGGCGGAATCCAGCGAACCGATGCCGCGCAGGTCCCAGCCGAGCCCGGGCTCCTTCGCCTTGGCGGCGAGTTCGGCATCGAGGGCGGCGTAGCGCGGCGCCAACGCCATCAGGCGCCACTCGCCCGCCAGACGCAGCCAGCGCCGCCCCTCGGCATCCGTCTCAAGCGACAGGCTCGCGCCGCTCACCCATGTCCCCCCTGTTGTACCGGCCGTCCCGGCGGCCTGAGCGGGCATTATGCCGCAGCTTGCGATTTGCCGCGCCCGGACTTGATCCTGAACTCCATGCCGAAGCCGGCCCACTGCCGGCCCTCCTCCTCCAGCGCCGAGGCCGTCAGCGGCGAAGCGGCCAGCCAGAGCGGATCGACGGCAACAACGAAGCCCCGCTCGTTGCGCTTCACGCCGATGGCCGGCAGCGGCGCATCGTCGCGCGAACGGTGCAGCAGCACAGCCAGGCGCAGGCTGAAAATCAGCAGCCAGTCGGCGCTGTCCGGCATGAGCTCCTGCACCCGCTCCAGCTTGCCGCGGTGGGCCAGCACGATGCGCGACAGGCGTGCCTGGTCCATCTTCGAGAAGCCCGGCATGTCGGCGTTGGCGAGGATGTAGGCGCTGTGCTTGTGATAGCCGGTATGCGCCACCGAGATGCCGATCTCGTGCAGCAGGGCCGCCCACTCGAGCACCTGCGCTTCCGCCTGCCCCGCGGCGGCGGCCGGCGGGAGCAGTTGCCGCAGGAAACCCCGCGCCGTCGCCGCGGTGCGCGATGCCTGGCTGGCATCGACCTGATAGCGGCGCACGAACTGCTGCACCGTGGCGTGGCGCAGGTCCTGGTGGTGGTAGCGGCCGAGCAGGTCGTAGAGCACGCCCAGGCGCAGCGCCCCCTCGGAAAACATCATCCTTTCGAGGCCGAACTCCTTGAACACCGCCAGCATGATGGCCAGCCCGCCCGGCAGCACCGGAATGCGGTCCGGCCGCAGGCCCTGCAAAGTCAGTTTCCCCGCCTCGCCGGCCTGCAGCAGGAGGCCGCGCAGGCGCTCCAGGCCGTCGCGCGTGATGCCGTTGTCCGACAGCCCGTTCATCTCCAGAATGTCCGCCAGCGCCTTGGCCGTGCCGCTGGAGCCGACCGCCTGCTCCCAGCCGGTCTTCTTGTACTGGCGCACGATGGCCTGCAATTCCTGCCGCGCCGCCAGTTCGGCCGCCTTCATGCCGGACTTCTCGACGCGGCCGCGCGGAAAATACTGCAGGCTGAAGCCGACGCTGCCCATGTAGAGCGATTCCAGTTCGATCGGCGAGAGGTCGCGGCCGATGATGAATTCCGTCGAGCCGCCGCCGATGTCCACCACCAGCTGCCGGGAGCGCCGGTCGGGCAGGGTATGGGCGACGCCCAGGTAGATCAGGCGCGCCTCCTCGCGTCCGGCGACGATCTCGATGGGAAAGCCGAGCGCCGCCTCGGCCTGGGCGAGGAACTGCGGGGCATTCTTCGCCACGCGCAGCGTGTTGGTCGCCACCGCGCGCACCGCGCCGCGATCGAAGCCGCGCAGGCGCTCGCCGAAACGCGCCAGCGCTTCGAGGGCGCGCAGCTGCGAAGGGCCGTCGAGCGTCTTCTGGGCGGTCAGGCCGGCGGCGAGCCGCACCGTCTCCTTGAGCGAGTCGAGCGGATAGATCTGGTCGTCCACCACCCGCCCGACCTGCAGCCGGAAGCTGTTCGAGCCCAGATCGACCGCGGCGACGAGTTCATAAACCATGCGGAATTTTAACCCGTGCGTCCCATGGCATCCGGCCCATGGCATCCGGCTTGAATATATAAGCAATTCCTGATCCAATGGGAAGCGATGAACAAAGCTCCCAGCGCCCGGCGCTTCCCCGCCGAGCACTTCCTCAACCGGGAACTCTCGCTGCTCGCCTTCAACCGCCGCGTGCTTGCCCAGGCCGGCGACGAGCGCGTGCCGCTGCTCGAGCGGCTGCGCTTTCTCTGCATCGTCTCCAGCAACCTCGACGAGTTCTTCGAGATCCGCGTCGCCGGCCTGCAGGAGCAGATCAAGCTCGGCGTCGTCGCCGCCGCTGCCGACGGTCTCGCCCCGCAGGAAGCCTTCCGCCAGATCGGCGTCGAAGCCCACGGCCTCGTCGAGGAACAGTACGCCCTGTTGAACGAAGTCATATTGCCGGCCCTCGACAGGCAGGGCATCCGCTTCCTCAAGCGCGGCGAGTGGAGCGAGGCGCAAGCCGCCTGGATCCGCGACTATTTCTTTCGCGAACTGATGCCGGTGCTGACGCCGATCGGCCTCGACCCGGCGCATCCCTTTCCGCGCGTGCTCAACAAGAGCCTGAATTTCGCCGTCGAGCTCTCCGGCAAGGATGCCTTCGGCCGCAGCTCGGGGGCCGCCATCGTGCAGGCGCCGCGCGTGCTGCCGCGGGTGATCCGGCTGCCGGAGGCGATCGCCGGCGCGCCCCATGGCTTCGTCTTCCTCTCCTCAGTGCTGCATGCCCACGTCGGCGAGCTGTTCACCGGCATGAACGTGCTCGGCTGCTACCAGTTCCGCGTCACGCGCAACAGCGACCTGTGGGTCGACGAGGAGGAAGTCAAGAACCTGCGCCATGCCCTGCAGGGCGAACTGCCGCAGCGCCACTTCGGCGACGCCGTGCGCCTGGAGGTGGCCGACAACTGCTCGGAGGTCATGACCGATTTCCTGCTGCAGCAGTTCGGCCTCGGCTACGACGATCTGTACCGCGTGCCCGGCATCGTGAACCCGGTGCGCCTGATGCAGGTGCCCGACCTGGTCGACCGCCCCGACCTGAAGTATCCGCCCTTCCAGGCCGGCCTGCCCAAGGTGCTCGCCAAGAACTACGACGTCTTCGCCAGCATGCGCAAGCAGGACGTGCTGCTGCACCACCCCTTCCAGTCCTTCAACCCGGTCGTCGAGTTCCTCGAACAGGCGGTGGACGACCCTTCGGTGGTCGCCATCAAGATGACGGTGTACCGCACCGGCACCGACTCCATCCTGATGGACCTGCTCATGCGCGCGGCGCGCCAGGGCAAGGAAGTCACGGCGGTGGTGGAACTGATGGCGCGCTTCGACGAGGAAGCCAACATCAACTGGGCGGCGCGGCTGGAGGAAGTCGGCGCGCACGTCGTGTACGGCGTGTTCGGCTTCAAGACCCACGCCAAGATGCTGATGGTGGTGCGGCGCGAGGAAGGCGACGAAATCGGCAAAGGCGGCAGCACACTGCGCCGCTACGCGCACCTTGGCACCGGCAACTACCATCCGCGCACCGCCCGGCTGTACACCGACTTCGGCCTGCTCACCTGCAACGAGGCGCTGTGCGCCGACGTCAACGAAGTCTTCAAGCAACTCACCGGACTCGGCAAGGCGGGCAAGCTCAACCACCTGCTGCTGGCGCCGTTTACCCTGCACGGCGCCATGCTCGCCGCCATCCGCAATGAGGCCGCCAACGCCCGCGCGGGAAAACGCGTGCGCATCATCGCCAAGATGAATGCGCTGCTCGAGCCGGAAATCATCGAGGCGCTCTACGACGCCTCGCAGGCCGGCGTCTCCATCGACCTCATCGTCCGCGGCGCCTGCGCCCTGCGGCCGGGCGTCGAAGGACTCTCCGACAACATCAGCGTGCGCTCCGTCGTCGGCCGCTTCCTCGAACATTCGCGCATCTTCTACTTCTACGCCGACGGCGAGATGAAGACGTATCTCTCCAGCGCCGACTGGATGGAGCGCAACTTCTTCCGCCGTATCGAACTGTGCTTCCCGGTGCTGGAGCCCAAGCTCAAGCGCCGCATCCTCAAGGAAGGCCTGCTGCCTTACCTTGCCGACAACAGCCAGGCCTGGGAGATGAGCGCGGACGGCCGCTACCGCCGCAAGCGCTCGCGCAAGAAAGGCTTCTCGGCGCAGGACGCGCTGCTCGCCGAACTCTCCCTCGCCGCGCCGCCGGCCTGAGCGGCACAAGAGTCAGTCTCCGCAGCACGGCGACGACGGTCGCCTCGCCTGCATCCGATTCGCCTTCCGCGCAACGGCCCCCCTGATGCGGCAGCGGCCGAGCCGATCCGCAATCAAGACTCAGGACGGAGAAACTACGGGAATTTCTGCACGACTACCTGCCACCGACCGCAAGATCGTTGCATTCCCGAGTCGCCGCCGAAAACGCCGGCCTGTCGGGCCCTCTTCGACGTGCCTTTTCTTCAGCAAAGCCACAGCAAAGCCGCTGCGTTGCCGCCAACTACGTTCAGGGCTATCCTTATGCCATCGATTTATCGCCGCCGCCCATGAACATCGCCGCCGCCATCGAGGAAGCCCGCAAGCGCCTGGTGCAGGGACTGCATCCGGAGCGGATCATCCTGTTCGGCTCCCACGCCTGGGGCACGCCCGGCCCCGACAGCGATCTCGACCTCCTGGTGATCGTCGCCAACTCAGACCAGCCGCCCCACAAGAGGGCGCAGGCGGCCTATCGTTCCCTGAGGGGACTCGGCGTTCCCTGCGACGTCATCGTCCAGACCCGCGCCGAAGCCGAGCAGGCCAGCCGCGTGCGCACCTCGCTGACCAGCAAGGCACTGCGCGAAGGGCGCGTGTTGCATGGATGATATCGTCCATATACCTGTCGTGGAAACAATTGTCCTTGTCGATTACGACAATATACGTAAGGACCGCCCAGAAAGATCGTTGGCGGATGCAGAAGCCAATCTGCTAGAGATCACTGAGATTCTCTCTGCCGAATGTGTGAAGGTCGCTCCAACTATTCAGGAAGTCGAACTGCGGCTCTATGGCGGTTGGATTACACAGCAGGGACAGTATTCGCATCGCGCTCAGATGTTGTTATCCATACTTGCCTCCGCTCGGAAGAAATTCCATGGAGTCATGATCCGGCCGGAGCTAGTATTCCGTTTGGCCAACACGCCGCACGCACGATTTGTCGGGACATTGCGAGAAGATCGAAATCCACCGCAGCAGAAAATGGTCGATACGCTGATGGCCATTGACGTACTCACATTGGCTGAATCGTTCACGGTCTTCCTGGCCACCGACGATGATGATCTTGTTCCCGCGATTGCAGCAGCTGCAATTCGTTCGACACAGGCGGCATACCTAATAAGACGACGGCCAGATGGTATAGGGTTAAACGACGAGGTTTGCCGACGCATGAAGGTTCAATTTGTTTGCTTGCCGGAAGGATTCTGAAAATGTCCGTTCAACTTGATGGTCGTGACTTGGTGCATTACTGGAAAGGCCGAATTGAGAAAGACCTTACTCCCTTTCTTGATCCAGGCACAACGCTGACTCTGAGCGATTCTGCCCGGCTCATCTCTGCTCGGTGGGAGCAGCGACAGAGAGACTACGAGGCCACATTTTCAGTTTCATTTGATGCAGGCGTTTCTGTCTCCTTCCAGCATCAGACTTATACTTACAAGTCCTTTTTTGCCAGTCCCCAGATGGCTGATTTATTGGGCTTGGCGAAAATGATTTCACGGACACGCACTGCCCCCCTTTTTGTGGAAACAAGGGCGAGGCGCCTAGATCAGGAAGGCGGGGGGGCGGCAGCTGCAACTTCAATTCTTACTGACGCCCTCAGCGATCCCTCTGGAGAAGACGCCACCCTTGTAATAATGGTGACAGGAGAAGCAGGCGCAGGTAAGACTAGCGTGCTCCAACACTTGGTAAAGGCCCGTGCAGAGCAGTACACGCGAGGAAAGGAGCATTCTCTTTTTCTGTATATCAATGCACAAGGACGCGCACTAGCCAGATTCAACGAAGCACTCGCGACAGAGCTTAACGATCTTCGCGCCACATTGACATACCATGCAGTTTCAGCACTGGTTCGGTTAGGTCTTGTGATACCGGTGATCGACGGTTTTGATGAACTCCTAGGCGTTGGTGGATACGACGATGCCTTTAGTTCTCTCGCTTCGTTCATTGAAGAACTTGATGGAAGCGGTCGTCTGGTTGCCTCAGCAAGAAGCACATATTACGAGCAGGAGTTCGTAGCTCGAGCCAATCGCGTATCCAGCCTAGGGTCACAGGTCTGGCGGCAGATTCCGGTTGAAGTTCTCGCTTGGGGGGATACGGAGTTCAACGAATATGTTTCGATACGATCCAAAAAGATTGCGTCAGGCCATTTACCAGAAAATTTTGCGCGAGATGTAGAACGTGCTTTCCGAGGGCCCAACGCGCAACTTAAGTCAAAACCACTCTTCGTCGCGAAAACGGTTGATCTCGTTGCTAATGGGACACAGCTGACCGGTAATAAGTTCTTGCTTGATGAACTGGTTAATGCGTATCTAGAACGAGAACGAACAGAGAAGCTATTGGATAGATTTGGTGGCTCGTTACTGACGCATGATCAATTGACAAGCTTACTGGTCACTCTTGCAGAAGAAATGTGGAACCAGGAGACACGAGAGCTTGATCAGAAGGCTGTTCGTGAGGTAGCGGAATATGTATTGATGACATCAAGCGTTGACGATGCGACACTTCGCGTAGTGTGCGAAAGAATGACGACCCTTGCATTTCTTGCTACTGGAGAACGCAATGGAACGGCCACTTTCGAGCACGAAACATTTTTTGCATATTTTTTAGCTCATAAATTTGCTGAGGCTTTATCAAGAAAGGATGCCACGCTTTCTGGACTTCTCGGGCGCTCTGTACTACCAGATGAGGTAGCAGAAACGACATCACGGATACTACTTAGCTCAGACCCGCCGGCGAAAGTCGATGCCTTAATTGCAAATCTTAGTGAGGCGGGCGCAACACGTTCGGCGCGCGGCAGGCAGATTCGCGAAAACGCCGGTGCGCTTACAAGAGTAATACTGAGCCGCTTCTGCAAGGATCACGGCCTCTTAAGAAACCTCTTGTTGCGCAATCTGGTAATCCCGGGTGGAGACCTTGATAGGGTCGAATTGACTCACGCCACATTCGAAAACGTCGAATTCCGACGCGTTAATTTTTCGAATTGCAAAATTCTAGTATCTACTGCTCGCGGCGTTTGGCTTCATGAACCTCTCGTAAGTATGGTCGGCACTCGTCTCGAACTGTCGGGGCTTCTTGTGGCAAATGAGGTGATTGGTTTAAGGATATTGGATGGCAATTCCGTGCGAACGCTATTCGACCCGCATGAAATTCAAGACGCGCTCGTAACCATTGGTGCCGCAGCCCCACTTGCACCGACTCAAAGACTCACACGAAACGTGAAGCGTGAGCAATTTGATATGGTGGAGAAACTTGTTCGAGCCTACAACCGTTCTAATCCTGTGTGTATTTCCGATGACTATCTTCAAAACATATTTGGTGACCCCAGTTGGCCGAAGATACAGCGTCTGCTGGTGAGCAGCGGGGTAGTAAGCGAAGAAACGCGAGCCACAAAAGGAGCAGCAAAGGTCTTCCTAAGGAGACAAGTTCTTCCGGAGGAAATTATGGCTGGCGCCAGAGTCGATGGAAAAGTCCCTGAGCAAGTCAAGAAATTTTGGGATGACCTTGAAGTTGCCTTTCCAGAGTAACGGCTGCTCTCTTGGAAAGATTGGACGGTATCCCGTCGACAGGCAGGATAAAGGTCGGCTGGGGTCGATAGAGCGATAGGGTCGGTTCGAAATATTTGAAAGGGGCGACCTGTCGTCTCTTTCAGAAAATCGCCATCGTCCGCTCAGGGCAAGAACCTGACTGAAGCCTCAAGCCGCCCCGTTCTTCCGCTCCAGCCCATACCGCGTCAGCTTCGCCCGCAGCCCTACCCGCGACAACCCCAGCTCGTCCGCCACGCGCGTCTTGTTCCAGCGATGGCGCACCATGGCTTCCTTGAGGACGCGCGCTTCGAGCATTTCGAGGCGGTCCTTGAGCGAGCCGTTGATGCCGGAGAGCATGCGCAGCTCGGGCTCCTCCTCGACGCTGGCCGCCTGGACGACGCGGCCGTTGAGGTATTCGGCGCCGAGCCAGTCGGAATCACTGAGCGCCAGCATGCGGTTGATCTCGTTCTGCAGTTCGCGCACGTTGCCCGGCCAGCGGTAGGCGGCGAGGCAGTCCATCGCCTCCTGCGTGAAGCCCTTCACCGACTTGCCGAGCGCGGCCTTCGCCTTGTCCAGCACCTGCTGCGAGATGAAGGGGATGTCCATCGGCCGCGCGCGCAGCGCCGGCACGTGCAGCGTCATGGTCGACAGGCGGTAGTAGAGGTCCTGGCGGAAGCGGCCCTGGCGCACGTCCTCCTCGAGGTCGCGGTTGGTGGCGGAGACGACGCGCACGTCCACCGAGACGGTCTTGGCGCCGCCGACCGGGCGGATCTCGCCCTCCTGCAGCACGCGCAGCAATTTCACCTGGAAGGCCGGCGAGGTCTCGCCGATCTCGTCGAGGAAGATGGTGCCGCCGTCGGCCTGCTGGAACAGGCCGATGCGGTCTTCGTAGGCGCCGGTGAACGAGCCGCGCTTGTGGCCGAACAGCTCGGATTCGAGCAGGGTGTCGGGCAGCGCGCCGCAGTTCTCGACGACGAAGGCCTTGTCGGCGCGGCCGCTGCGGTAGTGCATGGCGCGCGCCAGCAGTTCCTTGCCGGTGCCGGACTCGCCGGTGATGAGCACGGAAATGTCGTAGGGGGCGATGCGCTCGACGAGCTGGCATAGTTCGTTCATCGGGCTGTCCGGGGCGCGCACCAGGCGGTCGGTGTCGAAGGCGCGCTTGACCTGCGCGCGCTTGGCCTCGACGCGGCTCCTCGCCACCGGGCCGGCGGTGCGCAGCTCGATGTTGAGGCGCTGGTTCTCCTGCTGCAGGCGGTGCAGCTCGGCCGCCGCGCGCACCGTGAGCAGCAGCGACTCGGGCTGCCAGGGCTTGAGCAGATACTGGTAGATGCCGGCCTCGTTGATGCCGGAGATGATGTCCTCGGTCTCGGTGTAGCCGGAGACGATGATGCGCACCGTGTCGGGCCAGCGGCCGCGCGCCTCCTTCAGCGTCTGCACGCCGGAGATGCCGGGCATGCGCTGGTCGCAGAGGATGACGTCGACCGGCTCGCGCTCGAGCAGGGCCAGCGCCTGCTCGCCGCTGGAGGCGGTGAGCACCTCGAACTCCTCCTCCAGCGTGCGGCGCAGGGTCTCCTGCGAGCGGACTTCGTCGTCGACCACCAGGATTGTCGGTAAACTTGCCATACGTATCTCCCAAATCTCCCTTGTAGGTCGGCCTTCAGGCCGACTTGAGCGCCAATGTCGGGCTGAAGCCCGACCTACGGGCTATGCCGCTCTCGTCTTCAGTACTTCCTGTTTCTGCCACATGCTCCGCCGGTGCCGCGCCAGATGCAGCGGCGTCCACGCGTGCGGCACGCGGTGCACGAAGTGGTAGCGCGCGACGTGGTAGCTCGGATCGAAGCCGTAGAAGTTGAGCTGCATGCGTGCCAGCTCTTCCGTGCGGTAGGCTTCGAGCGGCTTCACCGCCTCGTCGCGGGCGCGGGCGGCGCGCTTTGCTTCGAGCAATTGCGCGAAGTCGGGCCGCGCCGCCAGATTGGCGGCCTGCGCCTTCACGGCCGCGGCAAAGGCCGGCACGTCGGCGCCGAAGCTCGCGTCGATGAGGCCCTGCTCGACGGCCTGCTTCGCGCCGATGGGCAGGCGGTGCTGCGTGATGGCCTGCGCGCGCTCCCAGCCGACGCGGCGCGGCAGCAGGTAGGTCCAGTACTCCGAGCCGTAGAGGTTGCCCATGCCCTTGTAGTGCGGGTTGAGGATGACGCCCTCGCGCGCCAGCACACGATCCGCGGATAGCGCCAGGAAGACGCCGCCGGCGCCGGCGTTGCCCTGCATCGCCGCGACGACGTAGTGGCTGCCGCAGTCGAGGATGGCGCGGCAGAGGTCGTCCATGGCGTTGATGTTGGCCCAGGACTCGTCGGCTGGGCTCTCCGCCGCCTCGATGGTGTTGAGGTGGATGCCGTTCGACCAGAAGTCGGACCCGCCCATCAGCACGATGACTTTCGTCTCGCGCCGGCCGGCTTCGAGGAAGGCGTCGCGCAGGCGCAGGCAGTCCGTGGTCGACATGGCGCCGTTGTAGAAGTCGAAGTGCAGGAAGCCGACGCCGCCCTCCTCTTCATAGGCGATGTCCTGCCAGGTGGAGGAATCTCGCGAGGGCAGCGAGGGCAGCGCGGACTCGGGCACGCTCGCCGCCTCGGGAATGGCCTGCGCCGCCGGCAGCTTGAAGGTGGGCTGGTCGGATTTGCGCTTGGCGTGGGTGAGCCACACCGCGCCGTCGACCGTGGCGCGGCACAGTGCGCCCCTGCGCTGAGCGATGATTGCGCCGGGTTGGGCGCCGCGCAGGGTGCCTTCCGGGTGGGCGTTGAACAGCCAGCAGTCGACGCCGGCGATGCGGTCGGCAAGGCCGGGGACACTGTCCGAGGCGCGGAGCTTCCTCAGCACCGTCGCCGTGTCGTCGCGTGTCCAGTCGATGCGGCGGTCAATCTGCTTCATGAGCGGGCGTTCGGTGCCGCGCACGGCGGGGTTGGCGTAGTCGAGCGGCGTGGGAGTGAAGCCGCCCTGCGCGAACTTCTCCACCGCCTCCAGCACGGCGGCGGTGGCGGCCTCCGTCACCTCGTTGCGGTAGAGGCTGCTCTTGCGTGCGGCGCGCATCGGGAAGCTGCGCGTCGCCCAGATGTCGCCGCCGTCCATCACGGCGTTGGCCTGCAGCACGGTGACGCCCCACTCCGCTTCATTGTTCAGGATCGCCCAGTCGAGCGCCGAAGGGCCGCGGTCGCCGGGAATGCCCGGATGCACCACCAGGCAGACACGGTTGCGCCACACCGCCTCGGGGATGGCGCGCTTGAGGAAGGGGGCGACGACGAGGTCGGGCTGGAAGAGATCGACCGCCTCGACGGCGACGGTGTCGTTGATGTCGAACTCGATGGAGACTTCGTGGCCGCGCTCGCTCAGCTCGACGTAGAGGCGCTGGGCGAGGCTGTTGAAGCTGTGGGTCAGAAAAAGAATACGCATAAAACCTCTTTCACCACAGAGACACAGAGGCACAGAGAAAGGCAAAACACGAATTTCTCTGTGTCTCTGTGCCTCTGTGGTTAATGGTTCCGCTCCTCAACATATCCTCGGCAGCTGCTCGCCGGTAAGCCAGTCGACGATGCGCTTGCCGCCGAAGCCGGTCTCCATCTGCACGAAGTGGTGCGGGTCTTCGTGCACCGAGCCGATGTGCGCCGCCTCGCGGCCGAGCGGGTGGGTGCGCATGACTTCGAGCAGCTTTTCGGCATCGTCCTGCGCGCAGATGCAGATCAGCTTGCCCTCGTTGGCGACGTAGAGCGGGTCGAGGCCGAGGAACTCGCAGGCGGCCTCGACCTCCTGCCGCACCGGCAGCGCCTCCTCGCGCAGCATCATGCCGACGCCGGACTGGCGCGCGATCTCGTTGAGCGTGGTGGCCAGCCCGCCGCGCGTCGGGTCGCGCAGGGCGTGGATGTCCGGCACCGCCTCGACCATGCGCGCGACGAGCTCGTGCAGCGCCGCCGTGTCGGACCGGATGGTGGTTTCGAAGCCGAGGCTCTCGCGTTGCGCCATGATGGCCACGCCGTGGTCGCCCAGGGTGCCGGAGACGAGGATGGCGTCGCCGGGCCGCGCCCGGTCGCCGGAGATGTTCACGCCCGCCGGCACCACGCCGACGCCGGTGGTGGTGATGAAGACGCCGTCGCCCTTGCCCTGCTCCACGACCTTGGTGTCGCCGGTAACTATTGCTACGCCGGCCTCGCGCGCCGCGTGCGCCATCGACTCGACGATGCGCTTGAGGTCGGCGAGCGGGAAGCCCTCCTCGAGGATGAAGCTGGCCGAGAGGTAGAGCGGCTTGGCGCCGGACATGGCGACGTCGTTGAGGGTGCCGTGCACCGACAGGCAGCCGATGTCGCCGCCGGGGAAGAACAGCGGCGAAACGACGTGCGAGTCGGTCGCCATCACCATGCGCCCGCTCGACACGGCGAAGCAGGCGTTGTCGTTGGCGGCGCGCAGCCAGTCGTTGTCGAAGGCGGCGAGGAACAGTTCCTCGATCAGCTGCGCCATCGCCCGCCCGCCGCTGCCGTGGGTCATGTCCACGCGGCCGTGCTTGAAGTCGACGGGGCGGATGTAGCCTTTTCTGATAGTCATCGAAGAAACCTCAAAACAAAACCGCTTTCAACGCAGAGATCGCAGAGACGCAGAGGGCACAGAGAAATGCAAAAAATTTTCCTCTGCGATCTCTGCGTCTCTGCGTCCTCTGCGTTGAAGGCGGTTAGCCATTTACTGCGTCGCGATAGCGCCCATACGTGTAGTGGGCGGCGCAGGCGCCCTCCGACGAAACCATGCAGGAGCCCATCGGGTTCTCGGGGGTGCACACCGTGCCGAACAGCTTGCAGTCCTGCGGGCGCTTGAGGCCGCGGAGTATCGCCCCGCACTCGCAGGCCTTGTTGTCGGCGACCGACCTGTATTCGATGCCGAAGCGGCGCTCGGCGTCATACGCTGAGTACTTCGCCTTGATGCGCAGCGCGCTGTAGGGCACTTCGTTGAGGCCGCGCCATTCGAAGCTCTTGCGCAGCTCGAACACCTCGGCCACCAGGTTCTGCGCCTTGACGTTGCCCTCGCGCGTGACGGCGCGCGAGAACTCGTTCTCGACCTCGGCGCGGCCCTCGTTCAGCTGCCGCACCAGCATGAGGATGGCCTGCATGACGTCGAGCGGCTCGAAGCCGGCGATCACCACCGGCTTCTCGTATTCCTCGGCGAAATGCTCGTAGGGCTGGCTGCCGATCACCGTCGACACGTGGGCCGGGCCGATGAAGGCGTCGAGCGGCACCGTGCCGTGCTGCCTGACTTCCGGCGATTCGAGGATGTTGGCGATGGCCGAAGGCGTCAGCACGTGGTTGCAGAACACCGAGAAATTCTTCACGCCGAGCTTCTCGGCCTGCAGCAGCGCCACGGCGGTGGGCGGCGTGGTGGTCTCGAAGCCGATGGCGAAGAACACCACCTCGCGCTCCGGGTGGTCCTGCGCCAGCTTCAGCGCGTCGGCGCTGGAGTACACCATGCGCACGTCGGCACCGCGCGCTTTGGCCTTCAGCAGCGACAGTCCGCCGGAGGCCGGCACGCGCAGGCAGTCGCCGTAGGTGGCGAGTATGACGTCGCGGTTGAGCGCCAGGTCGATGGCGTTGTCGATGCGGCCGATCGGCAGCACGCAGACCGGGCAGCCGGGGCCGTGGATGAGGCGGATGTTCTCCGGCAGCAGGTCGGACAGGCCGTAGCGCGAGATGGCATGCGTGTGGCCGCCGCAGAATTCCATGATGTGGTAGCGGCGGTCGGCGCGCGTCTCGGCGGCGATGGCCGCCGCGATGTGGCGCGCCGTCTTGCCGTCGCGGAATTCGTTGATGTACTTCACGCCGCGGGGGTACCCAAACCCGTCCCCATGCTGTCGCCGAGCTCGGCGAAGAGGGCCAGCGTCTTCTCGGCCTCTTCCGGGTCGAGCTTCTGGATGGCGTAGCCGACGTGGAGGATGACATAGTCGCCGACGGCGATGCCGTCGACCAGCGCCAGCGAGATCGCCTTGCGCACGCCGCCGACGTCGACCGTCGCCTGCTCGCCTTCGAGCAGTTCAACCACCTTCACCGGTATGGCCAGACACATGATCGTTTCCTATGAGTTAAGCGCCACCCAGGCCTGCCCCAGGCTGAGGCCGCCGTCGTTGGGCGGCACGAGCCGCGCTTCCAGCACTTCGAACCCCCTGGCTTCCAGCCGCCGCCGCACACCCTCGCTCAGGATGCGGTTGAGGAAGCAGCCGCCGCCCAGCGCCACGCGGCGCAGGCCGCGCTCCTCGCCGGCGCGCTGCACCCACGCCGCCAGCGCCTCGGCCAGCGTGGCGTGGAACAGCGCGGCGGCGAAGCCGGCGTCGCGTTCGTCGGCGAGTCGCGCCAGCAGCGGCAGCAGGTCGAGCCTTCCGTCGTCGATGGCAAAACCGTCCCGCAGTGGCGCCACCTCGCCGTGTTGCGCAGCCTGACTTTCGTAGAGCATCGCCGCCTGGCCCTCGTAGGCGGCCACCTCGCACACGCCGGCCAGCCCCGCCGCGGCGTCGAAAAGCCGGCCGCAGCTCGAGGTCGGCGGCGTGTGGGCGTTGCCGCCGAGCATCATGGCGATGGCGCCGCCGGCGCGCTGCTGCGGGAATCTTGTCTTGATCTCGCCGCCGCGACCGAGGGCGAAGAGCGCCGCGGCGGCCATGCGCCAGGGCTCACGCGCCGCCTTGTCGCCGCCCGGCAGAGCCAGCGCGCGCAGATGGCCGAGACGGTCGAAGCGCTCGCCGTCGACGGCGAGCAGTTCGCCGCCCCAGATGCCTTGGTCCGCGCCCATGCCGACGCCGTCCAGCGCCAGGCCGAGCAGCGGGCCGGTGGCACGATGTTCCGCCGCGACGGCGGCGATGTGGGCATGGTGGTGCTGCACGGCGACGGTCTTCAAGCCGCGGCCGCGCGCGAAGTCGGTGGCGAAGCGCGTGCCGTGGAAGTCCGGGTGCAGGTCGTGGGCGACGCGTTCCGGCGCGATCTCCAGCAGCGCCATCATGCGCTGCGCGGTCTCCTCCAGCGCGCGGCAGGTCGGCGCGTTGTCGAGGTCGCCGATGTGCTGGGAGAGGAAGGCCTCGTCGCCGCGCGTCAGGCAGATCGTGTTCTTGAGGAAGCCGCCGGTGGCGAGCACCGAGGGGCCGGCCTTGGCCAGCTTGATCGCCTGCGGGGTGAAGCCGCGGGCGCGGCGGATGAATTGTGTTGCGCGCACGACGCTGTCGTCGACGCGGGTAATGATGGCGCGGTCGTGCATGAGGTAGGCGTCGGCGATGCCCTTCAATCTTTCCAACGCCTCGTCGTCGTCGCGCACGATGGGCTCGCCGCCGGGGTTGGCGCTGGTCATGACCAAAGTCAGTCGCTGCGGCACGGCGATCCACTCCGTGCCGGCGGGCCGCCCGGCCGCCTCGTGGAAGAGCAGGTACTGGATCGGTGTGCACGGCAGCATCGCGCCGAGTTCGCCGAGGCCGGGCGCGACGCCGGCCAGTTGCTCATCGCAGCCGGCGCGCTTTCGCAGCAGCACCACCGGGCGCTCGCGCGATTCGAGCAGCGCGCGTTCGGCTTCGTCCAAGTCCGCATACGGCGCGACAGAGGCCGCGTTGGCGAACATCGCAGCGAAGGGCTTTTCCTCGCGGTTCTTGCGCTGGCGCAGCCGCGCCACGGCTGCGGCATTCGTTGCGTCGCAGGCGAGGTGGTAGCCGCCGAGGCCCTTGATGGCGACGATCTCGCCGCGCTGCAGGCGCGCCAGGGTTTCGGCGATGGAGTCATCGACCGCCAGCGGGCCGCCCTCCCCGTCTCGCAGCGCGAGGCGAGGGCCGCACTCGGGACAGGCATTCGGCTGGGCGTGGAAGCGGCGGTCGCTCGGGTCTTCGTATTCGCTGCGGCAGGCCGGGCACATGGCGAATTCCGCCATGCTGGTATTGGGGCGGTCGTAGGGCAGCCGCCGTGTCACGGTATAGCGCGGCCCGCAGTGCGTGCAATTGACGAAGGCGTGGCGCCAGCGCCGGTTGGCCGGATCGAACAGCTCGGCGAGGCAGTCGGGACAGGTCGCCGTGTCGGGCGTGACCGCCGTGATCGCCGTGCCGTGGAGACTGACTTTTATCTCGAAGCCGCGCGCATCGCCGGGCGGCGCTTCCGCCACCTCGACCGCAGCGACGCTCGCCAGCGGCGGCGCGTCCGTCTCCAGCCGCGCGATCAGCGCCTCGACCGCATCCGCCGCGCCCTGCGCCTCGATAACCACGCCCTCGCCGTCGTTGCGCACCCAGCCGGCGATATCCAGCTCCTGCGCCAGGCGATAGACGAAGGGCCGGAAGCCGACGCCCTGCACCTGCCCGCGCACGCGGATGCGGCGGCAGACGGTGGAAGAGGCGCGGGCGGCGACGGTCATTGAACCCTCCCCCCTACCCCCTCCCCGCGGGAGGGGGTGACGGCGGTTCGCCGCTGCGCGGCTCCGGGTCGTGGCTGGCGCCCCTTCGGGCGGCCGTGCGGGGCGCTCATCTCAGTTCTTCGCGGATGCGACGCCCTGCTCCAGCCAGGCGAGCCAGCCGTCCATGCCTTCGCCGCTCTTGGCCGAGACCTGCAGCACCTGGATCTTCGGGTTCACGCGGCGCGCGTACTCGATGCACTTCGCCACATCGAACGTCAGGTGCGGCAGCAGGTCGACCTTGGTCAGCAGCATGAGGTCGCTCGCCGCGAACATGTTCGGGTACTTGAGCGGTTTGTCCTCGCCCTCGGTGACGGAGAGGATCACCACCTTGTGCGCCTCGCCCAGATCGAACTCCGCCGGGCAGACGAGGTTGCCGACGTTCTCGATGAGCAGCAGGCCGCCCTCTTTCAGGTCGAACCGCTCGAAGGCGTGGCCGACCATGTGGGCGTCGAGGTGGCAGCCCTTGCCGGTGTTCACCTGGATGGCCTGCGCGCCGGTGGCGCGGATGCGCTCGGCGTCGTGGCTGGTCTGCTGGTCGCCCTCGATCACCGCCAGCGGATGGCGGCCGGCCAGCCGCCGGATGGACTCCACCAGCAGCGTGGTCTTGCCCGAGCCGGGGCTGGAGACGAGGTTGATGGCGAACAGGCCGCACGCCTGCCACAGCCTGCGGTTGGCGCCGGCGTAGGCGTTGTTCTTGGCGAGGATGTCCTGCTCGATCTGCACCATGCGGCCCGGCGCGAGGCCCGGCGCGTGGGCATGTTCGTGGCCGTGATGGGGGTGCCGCGGCGCGTAGCTGAAGCCGCCCGGCGCCTGCGGCACGCCATGGGAATGCGTGTGGGCGTGCTCGCCGTCGTGGTGGTGGGCATGGCTGTGCACCGTGCCGTCTTCGTGGCGATGCTCGTGCTCATGGTCGCCCTCGATCCTCGTTTCGCCCTGGCCGCAGCCGCAAACTGTACACATGGTCGTTTCCTTTCAACCTCCGCAAGCCGCGCACCGCGCGGCTGAACCTCCGTCACCCCTTTCCTCGGGAAAGGGGCGGGGGTATGGCCCTTACTCCACCTCTAACTCTTTCACACGCATTTCCGTGCCGCCCTGCACCTGCAGCTGGTAGCCGCCGCAGCGCGGGCACGGGTCGTAGCGCTCCGCCACCGGCACCGTCGCGCCGCACTGCATGCACCAGGCCGTGCCCGGCACGGCGACGATCTCCAGCACGGCGCCCTCGGCGAGGCTGCCGCGCGTCACCGCATCGAAGCAGAAGCGCATCGCCTCGGTTTCCACGCCGGACAGCGCGCCGATCTCCAGCCACACCGTCTTCACCCGCGCGAAACCCGACTTCGAAGCGTGGTCCTCGATGATCTGCAGGACGCCCTCGGCCAGGCTCATTTCATGCACGACGCACCCGCGTTTCGATGCTGACGCAAGGATCCAGCGCATGCGCCAGCAGGCCGGCGGCGCCGCGCGCCTCGGTCTCGCTTTTCGCCGGGCAACCGATCAGGCCGCGCACGAAGGCGCCGTCCGGATGGAAATTCCATTCGGTCGGCGCGAGGATGCGGTAGCGCACGACGCGCCCCTCGGCCAGGTCCACCCGGTGCAGCAGGGTGCCGCGCGCGGTTTCCACCGCGGCGATGCCCGTGCCGGGGTGCGGCGCGGCGCTGCGGATGCCCTGCGCCGCCGGATCGCGCAATTGGGCGGGCAGTTGCGCCAGCTCGAGCAGGCGCGCCAGCAGGCGTGCCGCCGCCGTGGCACCGTGTTTGGCGATTTCCCGCTGGATCGCCGGATGCGCCCGCTGCCGCGCCAGGGCGCCGGTTTCGGCCGGCTGTCCCTGAAAGGTCGGCCGCGCCACGAATGCCGCATCGGCGTCCATCGCCGCGGCGAGGCCGGGCAGATGCGCTTCCTCCAGCCAGGGCAGCAGGCCGAACTCGCCGCCCAGATGCAGCCGCCGCAGGCGCGCCAGCATGCGCGGCGCCGGCGCGGCGCCCTTCGCCACCCACTTCTCCAGCGCCGCCGGCCGCAGCTTCAGCCAGGCCTCGGGGGGCATGTCGAACACGGCCCGCTCGAGCAATTCCTCCGCCGCCGTCGCCACGCTGCGCCACTTGAAGGCATCGTCGGCCGCGGCGATGCGCCGGCGCAGGTCGGCCAGTTCGCCCGGCCGTGACGGTTCGCCGAGCAGCATGGGCAGGTCGATCAGCAGCCGCCAGCCGTATTCCTGCAGGCATTCGCCGGCCAGCGCGCGCTCGCGCGCCTGCTGCACCGCCTCGCCGGCGCGCAAACCCCTCGCCGCATCGCAGGCCGCGGCGGCGGCCATCGCCTGTGCCCGGCCGCACACGCTGAAGAGCAGCGGCACCCGCTTCAGCGCCTCCGCGACCGGCTGGCCTTCCAGCACGCGGCTGGCGAAAACCGGGCGCGAGGAATGGATCCCTGCGCCGACGATCCGCCTGCCGTCCCAGGCGATGTCGAACTCCAGCTTGCCTTCGCTGATCATCTGCTTTCCATTCCGCAAGGCCTCTTGGATAACAAGAAGCATGCCGGCTCGACATGCGATTCTTTTTGTTTATTAACAATGGGCTGGAAATTACAAAATGGCATGGCAAGAATCAGCCTTCCAGCTCCGTACCTGAACCGGAAGGATACTAACCGGCAGGGAAATTTTCAAACCTTGACGTGGATCAGTCGAAGCGCTGCCATTCGCCCGAAAGCAACGATGTGACGAAAACGGTGGCGGCCTCCAGATGCCGCGCTGCCGCCGCACTCAGCGGCTCGCCCAATTCGAAGGACTCGCCGCGCACTGTCAGCAGCCAGGCCGGCGGCGGTTCGCTGCCGCTCACCTGGCGGAACACCGCCAGCAGGGCTTCCGGCTGCATGGCATGGGTGGTATAGCTGAAGCCGGGCAGCGGGCGCAGCCGGTCGAAGGCGTATGGCGACACGCAGGAGACGCTGGCATCGACGAACAGCACGCGATCCTGTCCTTCCAGGTCGAGGGCATGTTCGGGCTGCAACTGGAAATCGGTGAGCAGGGTGAGTTCATCCCACTCGGCATGTTCGGGCAGCTCAGCCGCGATCCGTTCGATCAGCGCCGGGCCGAGGGCGTCGTCGCCGCGGCTCGGGTTGCCCCAGCCGAAAACCAGCACCGAATCCGCCATCAGCCGCCGCGAAGCAGCCGGTCGACGACCTGCCCGTCGGCATCGATCAGCTCCAGCTCGAGCGGCATCTTGCCCAGCGCGTGCGTGGCGCAGGACAGGCAGGGATCGAAGGCGCGGATGGCCACCTCGATGTGGTTGAGCAGCCCTTCCGTGAGCGTGCGGCCGTCGAGATACCGGCGCGCCACCTCGCGCACGGCCGTGTTCATGGCCTGGTTGTTGTGGGTGGTGGACACGATCAGGTTGGCGTTGACGATCTGGTCGTCCTCGTTGACGCGGTAGTGGTGGATCAGCGTGCCGCGCGGCGCCTCGATGACGCCGACGCCGCGCAGCTGCGGCTCGCCGCGCACGATGAGGTCTCCGCCGGACAGGTCGTTGTCGAGCAGCAGTTCCTTGATGCCTTCGGCGGCGTGCAGCATCTCGATCAGGCGCGCCCAGTGGTAGCCGAGCGGCGCCGACAGCGCCGCGCCGCCGTCGAAGGCGAGGAACTCGCGCCGCGCCGCCTCGGCCAGAACGGTCGGAATGAAGTCGCACTGCGCCACGCGCGCCAGCGGGCCGACGCGATACCAGCCGGCCTCGCTGCCCTGGGCGAGGAGGAAGGGGAACTTCATGTAGGACCAGGGCTTCACTTCCTCGTGGATCAGCTCGTAGTAGCTCTGGTAGTCGGCATGGTCGAAGATGACGGCGCCGTCCGCGGCGGTGGCGCGCAGGCCGCCGTGGTAGAGATCGAGCGCGCCGTCGGCGCGCACCAGGCCGAGGCGGTTCGACTCGAAGCGGCCGAAGGACTCGTAGAGCGCCGCGTGCCTTTCGAACAGGCCGCGCACGATGCCGACCGCCTCGCGGCTCCATTCGACGATGGTGTCGATCTCGCCGAGCAATTCGGCCCGTTCGGCGCGGCTGAGGTTCTTGTTCACTCCGCCCGGCACCGAGCCGGTGCCGTGCACCCGCTTGCCGGCCGTGTGGCGGATGATTTCCTGGCCGTATTTCCTCAGCAGCACACCCTTTCGCGCCACCTCCGGGTCGACGGCGGCGACTTGCACCACGTTGCGCTGCGCCACCTCGGCGTCGAAGCCGAACAGCAGGTCGGGCGAGGCGAGGTGAAAGAAATGCAGGGCGTGCGACTGCAGGATCTGGCCGAGGTGCATCAGGCGGCGCATTTTCTCGGCCGTCGGCGTGAGCTGCCGGGCGCCGACGACGATGTCGAGCGCCTTCGAGGCGGCGAGGTGGTGCGACACCGGACAGATGCCGCACAGGCGCTGCACCAGCACCGGCACCTCCCAGTAGGGCCGGCCCTGGATGAACTTCTCGAAGCCGCGGAACTCGACGATGTGCAGGCGCACCTGATGCACGCGGTTGTCGGCGTCGAGCAGCAGCGTCACCTTGCCGTGGCCCTCGACGCGGGACACCGGCTCGATGACGACCCGCTTGAGGTTCTCGGGGTGGGCGGCGGTTTCGAGTTCGGACGCCATCAACACCAACCTCCTTCAACACAGAGGGCACAGAGACACAGAGAACACAGAGATTCCTTTCGTTTGCTCCTCCCTGTGCCCTCTGTGTCTCCGGGTTCTCTGTGTCGAGAGCGGTTTCCTGGTCTTTCAGTCATAGTGCAGCATCTCGTAGTCGAGCTTCGGCTCGCGCCCGGCGGCGAGGTCGGTGAGGAATTTCCAGATCGCATCGGCCGGCGGCGGGCAGCCGGGCAGGAAATAATCGACCCGCACCACCTCGTTGATCGGATGCACCTTGTCGAAGGGCAGCGGCAGCTCGGGATCGTTGGGGACCTGCCCTTTCTCGAGGCCGATGCCGTAGTGGTACACCTCCTGGAAGCAGTCCCACAAATCGACGTTGTTGCGCCAGGAGGGGATGCCGCCGGTGATGGCGCAGGCGCCCAGCGCCACCAGGATGCGGCAGTTCTTGCGGAACGCCTTCAGCACGTGCACGTTTTCGGCATTGCAGACGCCGCCTTCGACGATGCCGATGTCGCAGGGCCCGCAGGTCTTGATGTCGGTGAGCGGCGAGCGGTCGAACTCGATGTGCTTGACCAGTTCGAACAGCTTCTCGTCGATGTCGAGCAGCGACATGTGGCAGCCGAAGCAGCCCGCCAGCGAGCAGGTGGCGACCCTGAGCTTCTTCGCCTCAGCCACGCTTCGGCCCTTCCATGCCGGCCACCGGCGCTTCGGCGATGTCGCGGCGGTCGTAGAGCCGGTGGCCGATCGGCACGGTAAAGCCGTGCCGCTTGCGGATGATGGCGCCGGTCGGGCACACCTCGGCGGCGCGGTCGGTGACGGACAGGTCGGTGTCGGCCAGACGCCCGCTGGCGGAATTGACGATCAGGCGCGCCCTGATGCCGCGGCCGCCGATGCCGAAGACGTTCTTGCCGTCGACGTCGCGGCTGGCGCGCACGCACAGCTCGCAGAGGATGCAGCGATTGCGTTCGAGCAGCACGTCGGGATGCGAGGCATCGACGTCGCGCGACGGGTAAAAATGGGTGAAATGCGGCGTCAGCATGCCGAGGTGGTAGGCCACCGCCTGCAGCTGGCAGTTGCCGCTCTTTTCGCAGGATGGGCAGATGTGGTTGCCCTCGACGAAGAGCATCTGCGTCAGCGCCAGCCGGTCGGCGTTGATCGCCTCGGTTTCGCTCTCCACCTGCATGCCTTCGGCGGCGCGGTTGGTGCAGGCGGCCCCCAGCCGCCCGCCGATATTCACCGTGCACAGCTTGCAGGAGCCGTGCGGCTTGAACTCGGGATGGTGGCACAGGTGCGGAATGTACACCCCCGCCGCGGCGGCCGCCTCCATGATGGTTTCGCCCTCCTCGAAGGGGATGGTCCTGCCGTCGAGACTGAAGGTCTTGGTCTGGCTCATGGCTCGTCCGCTATGTGCGCCCATTCGTCGTCGCGCCCGGTGATCAGGCGCGCGGTGGCGAGCGCGCCGTCGAGGTCGAAGGCCGGCTCGAAGTCGAGGCGCTTGAGCCGCCTTTCGTAGGCGTCGGGAAATTTCTCCATGGTGTGCACCACCGGATTGGCGGCCGTGTGGCCGAGTCCGCAGTGGGCGGTGCCGCGCAGGACGTGCATGATTTTCTTCATCTCGTTCATGTCGTAGGCCGAGCCCTTGCCCGCCGCCAGCTTGTCCATGGTGTGCTTCAGCAGCGAGGTGCCGACGCGGCAGGGCGTGCAGAAGCCGCAGCTCTCGTGGGCGAAGAAATGGGTGAAGTTGCGCGCCACCTCGAACATGTCGCGGCGGCGCGAGAAGACCATGAAGGCGCCGGCCGTGGCGAGGTCCTCGAAGGCGATGCGGCGGTCGAACTCGCGAAAGGAGATGCAGGTGCCCGACGGCCCGGAGACCTGCACGGCATGGGCATCCTCGGCGCCGCAGTCGATGAGGATCTGCTGCACCGCGACGCCGAAGGGATATTCATACACGCCCGGCCGCTGGCAATCGCCGGAGATCGAGACGAGCTTGGTCCCGGTCGACTGCGGCGTGCCGATGGCGGCGAACCAGGCGCCGCCGCGCTCGACGATGCGCGCCGCGCAGGCGAAGGTCTCGACGTTGTTCACCACCGTCGGCTGGTTGCGGTAGCCGCAGCGGTCCGGGAAGGGCGGGCGGTTCCTCGGCTTGCCCGGCTTGCCTTCTAGGGACTCGATCAGCGCCGATTCCTCGCCGCAGATGTAGGCACCGGCGCCGAGGTGGATCTCGATGTCGAAGTCGAAGCCGGCCTCGCCGAGGATGTTCTGCCCCAGCAAGCCCGCCTCGCGCCGTCCCGCCAGGACTGACTTTAGCCTCTCCAGCAGGTTCCTGTACTCGCCGCGCAAGTAGAGAAAACCCTGCTTAGCGCCGATGACGCGGGCGCACGCCGTCATGCCCTCGAACACCAGGTCGGCATGGCTGGCGAGCAGCACGCGGTCCTTGAAGGTGCCCGGCTCGCCCTCGTCGGCGTTGCACACCACGTAGTGCGCCGTGCCTTCCGCCTTGCGGCAGCTCGCCCACTTGGTCGCCGTCTTGAAGCCGGCGCCGCCGCGGCCGCGCAGGTTGGCCGCCTCCACCTCGGCCAGCGTCGCCTCGGTGCCGCGCGCGATCATGACCCGCAGGGCCGCGCCCGGGACAAACGCTTCGCCCGTCAGCGGACCCGCCTTGCGCACGTGGTCGGGGATCTCGAACAGCATCGGCGGCCACTCGTCCAGGGGCTTCTTCGCGCGGATCAGCTCGGCGACGAGGTCCAGGCGCGCCTTGTCCAGCGACGGGATGGCCAGGCCGTTCACCAGCATCGCCGGCGCCTGGTCGGCGAGGCCGATGTCGGCGGTGTCATCGACATACACCAGGCCGTCCTCGGAAAGCTTTTTCGGTTCCAGCCAGAGCCGCTCGCAGAAATACTGCTTGAGATCCTCCTTGCCGGCCATGTGGTCGACAATGTTGTCGGAAAAGAGGACCTCGTAGGCGCCGTGGGACTCGGCGTGGAAGAAGGCGTAGAAGCTCGCCGTCGCCTCGATGCGCACGCGCGGCACCCCAAGCAGCTTCGCCAGCTGGTCGAGCGTGTCGGAGGGAATCGTGCCGCAGGACTCCTGGATGTCGCGCAGGATCTGCACCAGGTTGGCGGAATCGTGCTGCCAGCGGGCGACGATCCCCGGCAGGTCGCAGACGTCTTGCTTGCTCATGTTTCTAAGGTACCTTCCCTGCGCGACGAGGACTTGACTTGCGTCAAGCTGGCGGGGCCGCGCTCAGGGCGACATCGCTCCGGCGGCCGCACGCTGGCCCTATTCCCGGTCCCAATAGGGATCGGGGCCGAAGCGTTCCAGCAGGAAGTCGATGAAGGCGCGCACCTTCGCCGGCAGGTGGCGGGTCGGCAGGTAGAGGGCGTACACGTGCTGTTCAACGGGAATGTATTCGGACAGCGCCGCGCGCAGGCGACCGGCCTGCAGGTCCCTGCCGATGATGAAGGTGGGCAGCAGCGCCAGGCCAAGCCCGCCCAGCACCGCCTGCGAGAGGGCCTCGTCGTCGTTGATGCGCAACCTTCCCGCCACCGGCACGGCGATGTCGCCGTCCGGTCCGGTGAAGCGCCACAGACCCAGTTCGCCAGAGTGGGTGTAGTCGAGGCAGTTGTGGCGCGCCAGGTCCTGCGGCACCTGCGGCACACCGTGCCGCCCGAAATATTCCGGCGTGGCGCATAGCTTGCGGCGCACCGGTGCCAGACGGCGGGCAACGAGGTTGGGCGGCAGTTCGCGCGCCACGCGCACGACGACGTCGTAACCCTCCTCGGCAAGGTCGACCCTGCGATCGGCAATGGTCATGTCGATGTCCAGCTCGGGATAGCGGCCGAGGAAATCCGCCAAGGCCGGCGCAACATGCAGCGTGCCGAAGGCCACCGAGGCGGCCACCTTCAGCACGCCGCGCGGCTGGGCATGCAGGCTGCTCGCCACCTGCTCGGCCTGGACCGCCTCGTCGAGGATGCGGCTGCAATGCTCGGCGAAGGCTGCCCCCACTTCCGTCACGCTGAGGTGGCGTGTGCTGCGGTTGAGCAGGCGCGCGCCCAGCGCCTTCTCCAGCTTGGCCACCGCCTTGCTCACCGCGGAGCGCGACATCCCCAGCCGGCGCGCGGCCGCGGAGAAGCTGCCGCCTTCGACGACATGGGCATAAACGGCCATCAGATTCAAATCCTGCATGGACGTATTGTATCCAACCAGGCAACAGTAATGTTCGGCCACGGCCTCTTATCCGCAACCCGGAACCTGCCTATGATCGCCTTGACGTCCCCGTCCGTCGCGACGGGGCTTTTCGTTTACGAAATGAGGCCTTGTCCATGAAAAACGAAGAACTGCTGATCGCCGACACGGACTATGCCCGGCTCGCGCTCCTGGCCGGCCACGAGGCCCTGGCGGAAGAACTGAGCCGCGCCACTGTCGTCCCGACGGATCGGATGCCGACCAATGTCGTCAGAATGTATTCACGGGTGACTTATCTGGATGAGCGCTCGGGCGAGCGCCGCGAGGTGGAACTGGTCTTTCCCGAAGAGGCGGATCTGGCCCACGGCAAGGTCTCGGTGCTGGCGCCGGTCGGTTCCGCCTTGCTCGGCCTGGAAACCGGCCAGAGCATCGAGTGGCCCTTCCCGGACGGGCATGTACGGCGCCTGCGTGTCGAAAGCACGCTGGCCCCGGCCGGCTGACAAGATCACACGGCAAGGAGGAATCTGGACATGCACGGCACGATTCGGCTGACCCGGCAGGACGCCGATCGTCTCACGCATATGGCCGAGGCACTGGCTGCGCAATCGCGCGGCATCCAGAGGCAGTTGCGCATCCTGGATGGACTGATGAGGTCGGCCATGTTGCTTGAGGCCAACGGAACGCCGGGCAACGTGGTGACCATCGACTCGCGCATCGTCGTCGAGGATCTCTATTCGGGCGAACTGAAGGAGATCGCCCTGGTGTTTCCGGAGGAAGCCGATCCCGCCAGCGGGAAACTGTCCGTTCTGTCGGCGATCGGCTGTGCCGTGCTCGGTCGCCTCGTGGGCGACCACGTGGTGGTTGAAACCGAGAAGGGCTGCCTGCGGCTGCGCATCGCCGCCCTGATCTATCAGCCGGAAGCCTGCCGGATGCACGTATAGGAGACGGCGCGTGATGCATTCGGAATTTCCCGTCGAACGACTCGCCCAGCTGTCCTCGAACACCTTCCAGATCGGCTTTGCGCGCCAGGTCATGCGCATGCTCGAGGCCTCCGACTTCCTTGCCTACGAGGCCACCCATGAGGGCCTCATGATGCGGGGGCAGAACGAGGACGCCCTGGCCAAGCCGGCGGTGCTGCTGCGCGATCTCTACGGCGACGACCTGGTGCTGCGGCCGCCGCAAGTGCGCTACATGTCGCTGGGCAACCGGCCGTACGAGCCGATCATGCTGCTGCGCGTGCGCATCGCGCCGCGCCACCGGAAAGCCGTGCGCGAGGATCTCGACGCCCGCGATGTCGCGATACTCGAAGAGCACCAGCGCCCCAGCGTTTGCGTGCTGCGCGCGGAAGCGCCGCTGCGCAAGCTGCTCGGCTACGGCGAGGCGCTGTCGGCCCTGACCGGCGGCAGCGGCCTGCATTGGACCTGGCTGGACCGTTATGTACCGATGGACGATCCGCCCGGCGGTCGCGCGGCCTGAGGTGCCGCGCCACACGCCTCCTGCGCAACGGCACCCCCGACGCCTCCGCCCGGCGCAGGACGCGGCGCGAAGGCTATACTGCCGGCTTTCCAAATCCAGGAATTGCCATGTCGAGCGGCGGCTGGTACGAACGCCATGTACTGCCCTATCTGATCGAGCTCGCCTGCGGCACCAAACCGGTCGGCAGGCAACGAGGCAAAGTGATTCCACAGGCACGGGGACGGGTCCTGGAGATCGGCATCGGCACCGGGCTCAACCTGCCCTTCTACGATGCGAGCCGCGTGCACGCAATCGTCGGCGTGGAGCCCTCGCTGCGCATGCACCGACTGGCGCTCAAACGCAGCCGCGCGGCCGGGCTGCCGGTGGAAATCGTCGGCATCGGCGCCGAGCGCCTGCCGCTGGCCGATCATGTTTTCGACACGGTGGTCAGCACCTACACCCTGTGCACCATCCCCGACCCGGTGGCGGCATTGCGCGAGGTGCGGCGCGTGCTGGCGCCGGGCGGCCGGCTGCTGTTCTCCGAGCACGGCCGCGCGCCGGACGAGAGCGTGCGCAAATGGCAGTCGCGCCTGCAGCCGGTGTGGATGAAGTTCTCCGGCGGCTGCCGCCTCGATCGCGACATCCCGGCCATCCTGAAGGAGGCCGGCTTCGACCCGCAGGTGCAGCAGATGTACATCCCCGGCCCGCGGATCGTCTCCTATCACTACTGGGGCGAGGCCATCGCCGTCTAGCTGCGCCCGAAGACGGAGCCGAGGAATTCGCGCTTGCTCATCGGCCGCTCGAGAGCGGTGAGTTTCGGGTCTTCGGGAGCTTCGCCGCTTGGCGCCGGCCAGGCCGCTTCCGGCTCGCGCTGCAGGGCTTCGAGCGCCGCGCGGGCGACCTCGCGCGCAGCGACCTGGTCGGCGAACCGGTCCATCGGGGAGAACAGCGAGCAGGACTGGAATTCGCCGACCTCGGGCTCCTCGCTGCCGAGGAAGGCGAAGTCGCCGGAGGGAAACTTGCGGAACAGGCGCTGGCCCGGCGCGGCGCTCAACCAGGAGCCGGTTCCGCCCGGCACCAGCACCAGGTTCATGAACCAGGGCGTGACGAGGATGCCGAGCCAGTGGCCCTGCCAGCGGGCGAAGCCGACGGCTTCGACGGACAGCGCCGGGTTGAGGATGGGCACGTCGTCCATCGTCTCCGCCTGGATGCGGCGGAAGGCGGCTTCGAGCAGACGCGAGGGATCCTCGGCGTGAGCGCGGAGCGCTGCGGCGCTACCAGGCGCGGACATCGCTGCCGCCCTGGGCGAAGATTTCCTGCATCAGCGCCAGGGTCTCGCGGGCGCGCTCGGCGTCGACGCGTTCGTAGGCGAAACTCCCCTGCTGGATGAGCACGTAGTCGCCGACGGCGACGTCCTCGTGCATGAGCATGAGGCTCACCTTGCGCTGCTCGCCGGCCGAGTCGACCACGGCGACCAGGCCGTCGATCTCGAGGACGCGCGAGGGAATCGCCAAGCACATGTCACTGCGCCTCGACCGCCGCCTTGCGCGGCGAGAGACGGATGCCGCGCGCGGCGAGCTGCGCGACGGCCATGGCGACCATCTCCGGCACTTTCTCCGCCACGGCCGGCGTCAGCTCGGTGCCGAGCTCGAGACTCTCCGGCTCGCAGCCGATCAGCACCAGGTCCTTCGGCGGATCGCCGACGAATTCCAGGCTCGCCAGCACGTCGCAGATGCTGACCTGGTGCGGCGAGAGCTTGGACCTGAAGAACACCGGCACTTCCTTGCCGACGAGGAGGATCACCGTGCCCGGCGCGCGCTTCGCCTTGACGGCATCGAGCACCAGCAGCAGGTCGACGCCGGAGAGCGGGTCGAGCAGCTCCATGCCGGCGGTGCCGCCGTCGATCACTTCCACCCCCTCCGGCAGCGTGTAGGCGGCGCGCAACGCCTCGGCGGCATGCACGCCGACGCCCTCGTCCGAGAGGATGGTGTTGCCGATGCCGAGGATGATGACTTTCAAGTGTGCTCCGGAAAAATGGGGGCGAGCTTGCGCCCGCCCCCCAAGTGTAGCAAGCCCGGACGGCGCGGGCTTACTTGGCTTTGCTCACTTCGCCTTGACCGAAATCGCGCTGCCGTTCTCGGTGTCGGTGACATGGATGGCGCAGGCGATGCACGGGTCGAAGGAGTGCACCGTGCGCAGCACCTCGAGCGGACGCTCGGGATCGGCGATCGGGTTGTCGGCGATCGACGCCTCGTAGGGTCCCGGCTCGTCCTTCTCGTTCCTCGGGCAGGCGTTCCAGGTCGAGGGCACCACGCACTGGTAGTTCTTGATCTTGCCGTCGTCGATGAGCACCCAGTGGGAGAGCACGCCGCGCGGCGCCTCGTGGAAGCCCTGGCCCATGATCTCGCCCTTCGGAAAGTTCGGCTTGTTGAAGGTGGCGACATCGCCCTTGGCGATGTTGTTCACCAGCAGTTGCCACTGCTCGGCGAGCAGGTCCACCTGCACCGCGGTGTCGATGGCACGGGCGGCATGGCGGCCGATGGTGGAGTGCATGGCGTCCAGCCCCACCTTGGCCTTGGCCAGCGCCGACACCGTGTCGAGCGTCGCCGTGGCGTACTTCTTGGTCGGCTCGTGGCCGGCGGCCAGCATGCACAGCACGCGCGACAGCGGTCCCACCTGCGCCGGCTTGCCGTAGAAGGTCGGCGACTTGATCCACGAATACTTGCCGTCGTCCTTGAAGTCGGTGTACTGCGGCTTGGTTTCGCCCTTGTAGGGATGCAGCGCCTTGGAGCCTTCGAACCAGGCATGCTTGCTGCTCTCCTCGACGCCCTTCACCCAGTACTCGTCGTTGAAGGTCTTGATGGCCTTGAACGAGCCGAGGTCCCTGTTGGCGATGTAGCCGCCGGGCAGGGCGAACTGGGTGCCCTTGGTGTCGAGCGGGATGTCCGGCGCGGCGAGGTAGTTGGTGACGCCGGCGCCGTACTTGGTCCAGTCGGCGTAGAAGGCGCCCACCGCGGCGACGTCGACGAGATAGACGTTCTTGACGAAGTCGGCCAGCTCGTCGATCCAGCCCTTGATGGCGAGCAGGCGCTCGACGCCGAGCGTCGAGTAGCTGTCGGTGGAGATGGCATTGGAGACGCCGCCGACGGCCACGTTCTGGATGTGCGGCGTCTTGCTGCCCAGGATGGAAACGATCTTGTTGGCCTTGCGCTGCACGTCGAGGGCCTGCAGATAGTGCGCCACGGCGAGCAGGTTCACTTCAGGCGGCAGCTTCATCGCCGGGTGGCCCCAGTAGCCGTTGGTGAAGATGCCGAGCTGGCCGCCGTCGACGAAGCCCTTCAGGCGTTCCTTGACGGCGCGCATCTCGTGCTTGCCGTTGAGCTTCCACGATGACAGGCTCTCGGCGAGTTTCGCGGTGGCGTCCGGGTCGGCCTTCAGCGCCGAGGTGACGTCGACCCAGTCGAGCGCGGAGAGGTGGTAGAAATGCACGATGTGGTCGTGCACCGCGTGCGCCAGGATGATCAGGTTGCGGATGTACTGGGCGTTGAGCGGCACCTCCAGCTGCAGGGCGTTCTCCACCGCGCGCACCGAGGTGATGGCATGCACCGTGGTGCACACGCCGCAGATGCGCTGGGTGATGGCCCAGGCGTCGCGCGGGTCGCGCCCGAGCAGGATCAGCTCGACGCCGCGCCACATCTGGCCCGAGGACCAGGCCTTCCTGACCTTGCCGCCATCCACTTCGCAGTCGATGCGCAGGTGGCCTTCGATGCGGGTGATCGGATCGATGGTTATGCGTTGTCCCATTTTTTACCTCTCCTTTAGCGCGTGGCCGGCTGCGCGGCGGGCAGCACGGGGTAGTTTCTGACGATGTAGATGTAGGCCAGGATCTCGAAGGCGATCAGGCCGACGGTGACCATGAGTTCGGCGAGCGAAGGGAAGTAGTGCCAGCCCTCGCCCGTCATGTAGCCGACCAGGAAGCCGTTGATGCGCAGCAGGAAGCCGCCCAGCATCAGCAGCACGGCGCCGGCGAAGAGCCGGCCGGCGCTGCGGCGCGCGCGGTCGGTGGCGAGCGTCGCCAGCGGCACGACGAAGCAGGCCATCTCGACCCAGAACCAGAAGGCCTGCCAGGTGGCGGCGAAGGCGCTGCCGAGCGCGCCGCGCAGCAGGAGGTCGAGCACGCGCACGACGACATAGGCGGCGAGCAGGCCGTACATGAGCTTCGCCAGCGGCGCCAGCACCGGCGTCTCCAGCTGGCGCCTGAAGCCGGTCGAGGACAGCGTCGCCTCGAAGATCACCACGGCGAAGCCGAGCAGGATGGCCGTCATCAGGTAGATCAGCGGCAGCAGCATGCCGGACTGCCAGAGCGGGTGGATCTGCTCGCCGAAGATCACCAGCAGCGAGCCCAGCGAGGACTGGTGCATCGAGGGCAGCAGCACGCCCAGCGCGATGAAGAAGAACAGCAGCTTGTTCAGCTTCTGCCTGACGTCCTTCAGGCCCCACTTCTCGAGGAAGGCCGGCGCGAACTCGATCCACATCACGACGATGTAGGCCGAGATGCAGACCGCCACCTCGAACATCACCGAGTTCACTTGGGCGTAGCCGGGCCAGAAGATGTGCCAGAAGTTCCACCAGCGGCCGAGGTCGAAGATCACCGACGCCCCGGCCAGCGTGTAGCCGAACAGGCTCGCCAGCAGGGCCGGCCGCACCAGCGGGTGGTACTGCCCCTTGTTGAAGATGTAGACCAGCAGCGCCATGGCGTAGCCGCCGCAGGCGAAGGCCGAGCCGACGACGACGTCGTAGGCGATCCAGATGCCCCAGGGGTAGCCGTCGTTGAGGTTGGTCACCGCACCGAGGCCGTAGAACAGGCGGTAGAGCAGGATGACGCCGGCGATCGCCGAGAGCACGCCGAGCAGCAGCGTGAAGGGCGACAGGAAACCGCCGCCGAGCGGACGCGGCGCGTGTGCGTGATTAGCCATGCTGGCCTCCCTCCCCGTCCTCGTGCTTGACGTTGCGCCTGGCGATGAAAGTCAGTGCCCCCAGCACGGCGATCGGCGCGATGAGGCCGCCGTAGAGCGTGTGCTGCAGGGTCTCGGATGTCGCCGCATCGGAGCGCGGCGGCAGGTCCGGGTAACCGAGCTTCTGGAAAGAGACGCCGGAGAGCATGAGCATCTGCGTGCCGCCGAACTCCTTCTCGCCGTAGACGTGCTGCAGGTACTGGCCCGCCACGCCGGGGTAGCGCTGGGCGCCGTCGTCCTGCCAGCCCTGCCGGCGCTGCTCGCCCTTGCCTTCGGGCGCGCCCCGCAGGGCCTTCTCCTCGGCCGCGCGCAGGTGGCCGCGCGGAAACTCGGTTTTCTCGCCGGGCTTCAGGGCCAGGCGCCGCTTCGCTTCCTCGCGCAGGACCGAGACCTTGCCGTAGAGCGTGGCGCCGGTCGGGCAGACCTCGGCACAGGCGGCGTACTTGCCGTCCTTGTGGCGGTGGATGCACAGCTGGCACTTGCTGATCTGCGGCGTCGGCGAGTCGTAGGTGAAGCGCGGCACGCCGAAGGGGCAGGCCGCCACGCAGTAGCGGCAACCGATGCAGGCGTCCTTGTCGTAGGTCACCACGCCGGTCTTCGCGTCCTTCCGCATGGCCGAGACCGGGCAGGCCGAGACGCAGGAGGGATCGACGCAGTGCATGCACGACTTCTTGATGAAGGCGAAGCCGTTTTCCTCGCGGTCCTTCGCTTCCATGTTGCCGTTGCGGTAGGCCTTGATGACGTTGAGCGTCTTGCCGGAGATGTCGAGCGGGGTGTCCCAATATTGGTCCTTGGTCGAGAACTCCATCGGCATGCCGTTGGCCTGCTTGCAGGCGGCCACGCAGGCCTTGCAGCCGACGCAGAGGACGGAATCGAAGAGTAGCCCGACCGCCTCGGGCGGCATGGGATGGGTTTCGCGCGCCTGCGCCGGACAACTGGCCGCCCCCGCTGCGAGGGCGGTGCCGCCGGCGAGCGACGCCTTGAAGAATGTGCGCCGGTCCATGGTCACTCGCCTTTCTTCGGGGCGGGGACGTCGTCCTGCTTGCCGAGGTTCTTCGCCAGCATCGCCGCGCCGCCGGCCGCCGCGCCGGCAATGGCCGCCAGCGCCGCCGCCGAGGCGAAGCTGGTCTTGCCCTGCTGCTCGACGACGCCGGGGTAGGAGGCCGGCGGGCTCATGCCCTTCAGCTGCGCCGTCATGTGGATCGGCTTGGTGAAGCCGACGCCTTTCTCGCTGCAGCCGATGCAGGGATGGCCGCAGGCCACCGGCCAGTTCGACTCGCCGACGTCGCCGAAGCCGATGGTCGAGCAGTTGGCGTAGGTCTCCGGGCCCTTGCAGCCGAGCTTGTAGAGGCAGTAGCCCTTGCGGTGGCCCTCGTCGCCGAACTCGAGGGCGAAGCGGCCGGCGTCGAAGTGGGCGCGGCGCTCGCAGTGCTCGTGAATGATGCGGCCGTAGGCGAATTTCGGCCGGCCGAGCTGGTCGATCTCGGGCAGCTTGCCGAAGGTGAGGAAGTGCACCGCCGTGGCGAGAAAGTTGTAGGGGTTGGGCGGGCAGCCGGGAATCGTCACCACCGGCTTGCCGAGCACGTCGGCGACGCCGCTCGACCCGGTCGGGTTCGGATCGGTGGAGGGCATGCCGCCCCAAGAGGCGCAGGAGCCCATGGCGATCACCGCGGCGGCGTCAGCGGCGCACTCCTTCAGCATGTCGATGGCCTTGTGGCCGCCGATCTTGCAGAAAATGCCGTCCTGCGCGACGGGAATGGCGCCTTCCACCACCAGGATGTACTTGCCCTTGTTGGCCTTCATGGTGGACTTGCGCGCCGCCTCGGCCTGGTGGCCGGCGGCAGCCATCAGCGTCTCGTGGTAGTCGAGCGAGATGACGTCGAGGATCAGCTTCTCCAGCGTCGGGTGCTCGGCGCGCAGCAACGACTCGGAGCAGCCGGTGCATTCCTGGAAGTGCAGCCAGATCACCGAGGGCCGCTGGGCCTTCTCGACGGCCTTGGCGATGGCCGCCTCGGCGCCGGTCGGCAGGCCGAGCGTGGCCGCCGTCGCCGCGCAGAACTGCAGGAATTCGCGCCGGTCGATGCGCAGGCGGCCGGCCACCGTCGCGGCGGCTTCCGTAGTTTCATCGATATAGGTTTCGATCATGTCCAGTTTCCCCTGATTAGCCCAATCCGCATCTCCGGCAGATGCCGGAGATCCTCCCAATACGGCATTCCGTGTTTTCCGCGTCCAGCCAAAGGACTGCTACAGACAACAAGTCCTTCGGAATAGCCTCTACAAGTTTCATGCCTGCCCTACCGGATTTTTTTGTTTTCTTTAATCAATCACCTACACATGACGCCAGGGACTGGCTGAGTAGGCCACGAATAATGCTGACCGCCCTGCAGGCCTGAGCGGTAAGTCACTTTCCACCCGTCCATCGTAATTTCTTTAATTTTCAATTATTTAATTGTGACGTCATTTGACAGCCGCCTCGGCGGCCGCTAGCACCACGCAAGCACGACGAACGGAACGAATGTGTGAATTAGTGGTCTGGCGCACACGCCGTCCTTATGACATTCTTTCGGCATGAAATTGAATGACTTGCTCGCCAACGGCGGAAACCCGGCAACGCTCGATGTCGAGCGCTTCCAGACCTGGCTCGCCACCCTGCCCATCGAACGTCCCGGCGTCGCGGCGCAGGCGTTGATGAACGAACTGCTGCGCTTCCGCCATGCCAACAGCCGCACGCGCATCAAACTCTTCGAGGCCTCGCTGGACACGGTGCATAAACTGGTGCGTGAAGTGGAGAAACTGCTGGCGGCCAGCCCCCTGCCCCTCGAGCAGGACATTCAGCTGGTGTTCCTCGCCGCCAATGCCCTGCTCAAATCCCTCGCCGCCTGCTATGCCGGCATCAGCGACGAGATCAACCATAAATGGATCGGCATCGGCCTGGCCAAGCCCCTGCGCCTGGCCACGCTGCGTGCCATGGAGTTCCAGGCGCTGCGGCTCGACCTCGCCTATCGCGTCTATGCGCGCGGCTCCAGGTCGGCCTGGGCCGAACTGCACCGCCTCTACCGGACCGCCCGCAGCGGCGGCTTCGCGACGCAAAAGCCCCATGGCGTGCAGGCCAGCGCCGAGCAGATCTACCTGAACGCGCTGCTGCTCGATTTCGCCGAGCCGACCAAACTCGCCCCGGGGGAACTGGAGCGCGTGCGCTTCTACATCGCGCGCCACGCCCGATTCGCCCAGATCGAGGAAGCGCCCGCCGCCAGGAAAGGCAGCGAGCCCCTCGATGCCTGTTTCCTCATCAAGTCGAAGGATGCGCGCGCCGGCCGTTCGCTGGCACGCGTGGGCAACACGCCGATCGAACAGGGCGACCTGGTCCTGCGCTGCGGCCGGCTGCTCACCAAGCTGCAGGGACAGATCGGCGGCATCGAGAAGGGCATCGAGCCGGCCCGGCTCGGCCTGCCGCTGGCGGCGCGCCAGCCGGGCTATGTGGCGCTGATGCGCAACCTGCATCGCCTGTGGAGCGCGCCGCCGATGCGCCGCTTCAGCCGGCAGAAGTTCAAGCCGCGCGTCGACCTCGTCGTCGGTTTCGATCCGCTATGGACCTACCTCGCCGGCCCGGCCAACCGCCGCCGCACCGACGAGCTGCCGGTGAAGATCGACACCAGCGAATGGGCCATCGGCAACGAAAGCCCGGGCGGCTTCTCGCTGCAGTATCTCGCCGGCAACGCCGCACCGGTGCGCGTCGGCGAAGTCGTCGGCCTGCGCCCGCGCGACCAGAGCGTGGTGCACATCTGCCTGACGCGGCGCGTCGTCACCGGCGACCTGCAGAGCCTGGAGCTGGGCCTGCAGAACCTCGCGCCGGGCGGCATGCCGACCATGGTGTCGATCGAGACCGAGGACCGCCATGGCCACAAGCACGTCAAGGCGGTGCGCGTCATCGTCCTCGCCAAGCTGCCCTCCGCCGGCGACGGCCCCGCCCTCATCGCCCCGGCACAGTCCATCCAGCCCGGCATGTCGGTCTATCTGCAGCAGCGCAACGGCTCGCTGCGCCTGCGGGTGAGCAAGCCGGTCGAGCAGTGTCCTGGCTGCGAGGTCTTCGCCCTCGTGCCCTTCGGCTCCGCCAGCCAGGCACAGGGTCGGCCGGGCGCGCAATCGGGCGCGGCGCTGGCGGGATGACCCTGTCCGCCCGCCAGCGGCCGGGCGCCTGCGTGACGCGGCAGCCGCCATCGCGCGCGAAATGTCGATGACCCCGCAGCCGCCCGGAGACGTTTTCATCGGCAGGCAGCCGATCCTCGACCGCGCGCAGTCGACGCTCGGCTACGAACTGCTGTTTCGCCAGGGACCGCAGAACCGTGCCGAATTCGATTCGCCGATGCAGGCCACGGCCGGCGTGGTGTGCTCGGCCTTCGCCGAACTGGGCCTGTCCGCGGTCCTCGCCGCGCAGCGGGCCTTCATCAACGTCGACGAACGCTTCATCATGGACGACGCCGTCGAGCTGCTACCGCCGCAGCAGGTGGTGCTCGAGATCGAATCGGTGCATGCCTTCGGCGCCGGCCTGCTGCAACGCTGCCGCGAACTCGGCCAAAAAGGCTATGCCTTCAGCCTGCACTGGGCCGGCGAGTCCGGCGAAGGCCTCGTCGCCATGCTGGAGATGCTCGACTACGTCAAGATCGACACCGGACCGGACATGCAGGCCACCTGCCGGGCCTTGTCGACGGCGCTGCGCGGGCGGCAGGTCAGGATGATCGCCGGCCGGGTCGAAACGCTCGAGGACAGGCAGCGTTGCGAAAAGCTCGGCTTCGAGCTGTTCCAGGGCTACTACTTCGCCCGCCCGGTCGTCATCGAGGGCCGCAAGCTGGATCCTTCGCAGCAAGGACTGATCCGCATCATCAACCTCGTCTCGGACGAGGAGCTCGACCTCGCCGCCGTCGAGACCGCCTTCAAGGGCGAGCCGGCCCTGCTGGCGAACCTGTTGCGGCTGACCAACGCGGTCGGCGTCAGCGGCAGCTTCGGCGCACGCGTCACTTCCGTCCGCAACGCCGTCACCGTGGTCGGCCAGCGCCAGCTGCTGCGCTGGCTGCAGCTGCTGCTCTTCTCGCGCACCGGCACGCCCTTCTCCCGCAATCCGCTGATGCAGCTGGCGGCATTGCGCGGCCGCCTGATGGAGCTCCTCGCCGAACGGCTGCATCCGGCACGGCGCGACGTGCTGGACCTGGCCTTCATCACCGGCCTGATGTCGCTGATGCCGGCCGCCCTCGGCATCAGCATGACGGAAATCCTCGCCCACATCACGGTCGCCCCCGATGCGCGGCGGGCGCTGTCGCGCCGCGAGGGGGAACTGGGCCAGCTGCTCGATCTCGTCGAGCGCTACGACGACAACGATCTGGAAGGCACCGCCGGCCTGCTGGCCCGCCGCGGCGCTCTGAGCCTGTCCGCCCTCGGCGGCCTGCTCGCCGAGGCCATCGACTGGGTGCAGCGTCTCATGGCGGGAGAGGGCTGACCGCTGCGTGCCGGCGCCGGCCGGCAGCCCGGAGGCGCGGTATCATCTTGTCGCTCAATTTTGATGCGGCGCAATGACCTTGCCCCCGCCGCAGGATAAATTCGCAAAAATCACCCAACCCGAGAGCCGCCATGAACGCCATGGAGTACATCGAGAACCGCACCTTCGACGAGATCCAGGTCGGCGACAGCGCCACCCTGGTGCGCACCCTCAGGCCGCAGGACATCCAGCTCTTCGCCATCATGTCGGGCGACGTCAACCCCGCCCACGTCGATCCCGAGTACGCCAAGAGCGGCATGTTCCGCGAGGTGATCGCCCACGGCATGTGGGGCGGCGCGCTGATCTCCACCGTGCTCGGCACCCAGTTTCCCGGACCCGGCACCATCTACATCGACCAGACGCTGCACTTCTCGCGTCCGGTCGGCCTCGGCGACACCATCACCGTCACGCTCACCGCCACGCGCAAGTTCGACCACAACCACCACATCCTCTTCGACTGCGTGTGCACCAACCAGGACGGCCAGAAGGTGATTCGCGGTACGGCCGAGGTGCTGGCGCCGACCGAGAAGGTCAAGCGTCCGCGCGTCGAGCTGCCGGAAGTCACCCTGCTCGACCGCGAGGCGCGCTACCAGCATCTGCTCGAACGCACCCGCGGCCTCGCCGCGATCCCGATGGCCGTGGTGCACCCCTGCGACAAGGAGTCCCTGCTCGGCGTGGTCGAGGCCACCCAGGCCGGCCTCATCATCCCGACCCTGGTCGGCCCGAAGGCGAAGATCCTCGCGGTAGCCGAACAGCAAGGCGTGGACCTCGCCGGCGTCGCCATCCTCGACGTCGAGCACAGCCATGCCGCGGCCGACCGCGCGGTGGCGCTGGTGCGCGAAGGCCGCGCCGAGGCGCTCATGAAGGGCTCGCTGCACACCGACGAGCTGATGGGCGCGGTGGTCGACGCCGCCACCGGCCTGCGCACGGCGCGGCGCATCAGCCACGTCTTCCTCGCCGACGTGCCGACCTACCCGAAGCCGCTGCTCATCACCGACGCCGCCATCAACATCGAGCCCGACCTCGAATGCAAGGCCGACATCGTGCGAAACGCCATCGACCTGGCGATCGTGCTCGGCATCGTCGAGCCGAAGGTGGCCATCCTCGCCGCCGTCGAGACCGTCACGCCGAAGATGCGCAGCACGCTCGATGCCGCCGCGCTGTGCAAGATGGCCGACCGCGGCCAGATCGCCGGCGGCGTGCTCGACGGGCCGCTGGCCTTCGACAACGCCATTTCCATCGTCGCCGCCAAGACCAAGGGCATCCTCTCCGCCGTGGCTGGCCGTGCCGACATCCTGGTGGTGCCCGACCTCGAATCGGGCAACATGCTGGCCAAGCAGCTCGAGTACCTCGCCGAGGCGCTGATGACCGGCGTGGTGGTCGGGGCACGGGTGCCGATCGTGCTGACCAGCCGCGCCGACACCGCCGAGACCCGCGCCGCCTCCTGCGCCATCGCCTTGCTCATGGCCCACGCCAAGCGGAAAGCCGCGAAATGAGCGCTCCCGCCGGGCCGCCCCAAGGGAGCGCAGCGTACGACATGGTGGAGCCGCGCCGGCGGCGAACCGCCGTCACCCCCTTCCCCGGGGCGAGGGTGGGGTTTCGCGGAGCACCGCTCCGCGCCACCCGAGCCGGTCGGCTGTGCAAAGCCGACCGTGGGGCAGGGGGCGGAGGGAAGGTGTTCCTGTGACCGACGCCATCCTCACCATCAACGCCGGCTCCTCGAGCATCAAGTTCGCCCTCTTCGAGCGCGGCGAGCCGCTGCGCCCGCAGGCGCGGCTGCGCGGCGAGATCGACGGCATCGGCGCGCAGCCGCGCCTGAAGGCGCAGGACGCCGGCGGCGCCGTGCCGGCGGAACTGACTTTTGCCGAACTGGCCGGCCTGCCCGCCGACACGCAGCACCGCCGCACGCTGGACTTCCTCGTGCAGTGGCTGCGCGAGCACGACAGCGGCCGGCCGGTCGCCGCGGTCGGCCACCGCGTCGTGCACGGCGCCGACCGCTACGCCGCGCCGGTGGCGCTCGCGCCCGCCGACGTCGAGGCGCTGGCCGGCTTCGTCCCGCTGGCGCCGCTGCACCAGCCGCACAACGTCGCCGGCATCCGCGCCCTCACGCGGCTTCTGCCCGGCGTGCCGCAGGTGGCCTGCTTCGACACCGCCTTCCACATGACGCAGCCGGCGCTGGCGCGCCGCTTCGCCCTGCCGCGCCGCCTCTCCGAGGCCGGCATCAAGCGCTACGGCTTCCACGGCCTCTCCTACGAATACATCGCCCGCGTGCTGCCGCAGCATCTCGGCGCGAAGGCCGACGGCCGCGTCGTCGTCGCCCACCTCGGCAACGGCGCCTCGATGTGCGCCATGCAGGAGCGAAAAAGCGTCGCCACGACGATGGGCTTCACCGCGCTCGACGGCCTCATGATGGGCACGCGCTGCGGCGCCATCGATCCGGGCGTGCTGCTGCACCTGATGGAGTTCCGGCAACTCGACGCGGCCGGGCTGAACCGGCTGCTCTACAAGGAATCGGGGCTGCTCGGCGTCTCCGGCATCAGCCAGGACATGCGCGCCCTGCTCGCCAGTCCGGCGGCCGAGGCGGCCGAGGCGGTCGAGCTGTTCTGCTACCGCATCGCGCGCGAGCTGGGCTCGCTGGCGGCGGCCCTGGGCGGACTCGACGCCCTGGTGTTCACCGCCGGCATCGGCGAACATGCCGCGCCGGTGCGCGAACAGGTCTGCCGCCGGGCCGAATGGCTCGGCGTGCGGCTCGACGACGCCGCCAACGCCCGCCACGCCACGCGCATCTCCGCGCCGGACAGCCCGGTCGACGTCCTCGTCCTGCCCACCAACGAGGAATGGATGATCGCGCAGCACGCCGCGGCGCTGGTGCAGTGAGCATGGCGCACGACCACGCCCACGACCACCATCACGGCCACGCCGCCTATCTGCCGCTGGCGCTCGCCGTCACCTTGCTGTATGCCGGCGTCGAGGCCGGCGCCGGCTGGTGGGCCGGCTCGCTGGCGCTGCTCTCGGACGCCGGCCACATGCTCACCGATGCGCTGGCCCTGGCGCTGGCGGCGGCCGCCGCCTGGGCGGCGCGGCGCCCGCCGACGCACCGCCTCAGCTTCGGCCTGCAGCGCATCGAGATCCTCGCCGCGCTCGGCAACGCCGGCTTCATGCTGGCGGTGATCCTCGGCATCGCCTGGAGCGCGCTCGACCGCCTGCTGCATCCCGTGCCGGTGCAGGGCATGGTGGTGACGGCCGTCGCCGTCGTCGGCCTGCTGGTCAACGTCGGCGTCGCCTGGCTGCTGGCGCACGGCGAGGAAACCCTGAACACGCGCGCCGCCCTGCTCCACGTGCTGGGCGACCTGCTCGGCTCGGTGGCGGCGCTCGCCTCCGGCCTGGTCATCCAGTTCACCGGCTGGACGCCGGCCGACCCGCTGCTCTCCCTGTTCATCTGCGCGCTGATCCTCGCCTCCACCCTGCGCCTGGCGCGCGAGGCGGTGCATGCCCTGCTCGAAGGCGTGCCGCCGGGACTGACCTTGCCGGAAGTCGGCCGCCGCATGGCGTCGATCGACGGCATCGTCTCGGTGCACGACCTCCATATATGGTCGCTCTCCTCGCGCCGGGTCGCGCTCTCGGCGCATGTGGTCGTGCGCGACCTCGAGGCCTGGCCGCGCATCCTCGCCGACCTGATGGAATTGCTGAACGCGGATTTTGAAATCGGGCACGCCACCCTCCAGCCCGAGCTTTTCCAGCCCGCCCTGTACGCCATCGACGAACCGGCAAAACCCCGTTTTCAGGGGTAGGACCGCCCGGAAACCCGCGCCAGTCCTTGTGTGCGGTGCGACATACTATATCTAGTGGGCATTTCTCATTGATTACACAAGAGAATTAAATAACCTATTGTTTTTACGTAAATAAATATTTTTGAAAATCTATTCACATGGCCGAATCGAATCGGTATATTGATCCCCGGTCAGAATCAACCCGAACTACGGAGAAAAAAACAGATGAGCACGACTCTGTCTTCACAAAACCAAGAGACAAAGCTCCGCGACGACAACACCTTGCCTGCAGAACAAGAGATTTCCGGCGAAGTCCTGCTCGAGAAATACGCCAAGGGCAACGAACAGAACGTGCATGACGTGCGCGCCCGCGTGGCGCGCGCGCTGGCCGCCGTCGAGGCGGAAGACAAACGAAGTCATTGGGAGAAACTCTTCCTCGAGGCGCAGGAGAACGGCTTCGTGCCGGCCGGCCGCATCAATTCCGCCGCCGGCACCGACCTGCAGGCGACGCTGATCAACTGCTTCGTGCAGCCGGTCGGCGACTCCATCTCCGAAGTCGTCGACGGCCGTCCCGGCATCTACACCGCCCTGTCGCAGGCCGCCGAGACCATGCGCCGCGGCGGCGGCGTCGGCTACGACTTCTCCTCGATCCGCCCGGTCGGCGCCTTCGTCAAGGGCACGCATTCGCGCGCCTCCGGCCCGGTGTCCTACATGCGCGTCTTCGACCGTTCCTGCGAGACGGTGGAATCCGCCGGCGCGCGCCGCGGCGCCCAGATGGGCGTGCTGCGCTGCGACCATCCGGACATCGAGATGTTCATCCACGCCAAGGACCAGGGCGACCTCACCAACTTCAACATCTCCATCGGCGTCACCGACGCCTTCATGCAGGCGGTGGAGAGCGACGGCGACGTCGAGCTGGCGCACAAGGCCGAGCCCTCCGCCGACTTCAAGGCGGCCGGCGCCTACCAGCGCGAGGACGGCAGCTGGGTCTACCGCAAGGTGCGCGCGCGCGAGCTGTGGGACCAGATCATGCGCTCGACCTACGACCACGCCGAGCCGGGCATCCTGTTCCTCGACCGCATCAACCGCGACAACAACCTCAACTACTGCGAGACCGTCGAGGCCACCAACCCCTGCGCCGAGCAGCCGCTGCCGCCCTACGGCTGCTGCTGCCTGGGCTCGATCAACCTCACCCGTTTCGTCAGGCACTCGTTCACCAAGAAGGCCGAGTTCGACTACGCCGGCTTCGGCCGCTGCGTCGAGGTGTCCACGCGCATGCTCGACAACGTCCTCGAGGCCACCCACTGGCCGCTGCCGCAGCAGCAGGCGGAGGCCAACGCCAAGCGCCGCATCGGCCTCGGCTTCACCGGCCTCGGCGACGCCCTGATCATGCTCGGCCTGCGCTACGACACGCCGGAAGCGCGCGCCAAGGCCACCGAGATCTCGGCCTTCATGCGCGACCGCGCCTACCTCGCCTCGGTCGAACTGGCCAGGGAGCGCGGCGCCTTCCCGCTGTTCAATGCCGACCTGTATCTTTCCGGCGGCAACTTCGCTTCCCGCCTGCCGGCCGAGATCAAGGAGCAGGTCCGCAAGCACGGCATCCGCAATTCGCACCTGCTGTCGATCGCGCCGACCGGCACCATCTCGCTGGCCTTCGCCGACAACGCCTCGAACGGCATCGAGCCGCCCTTCTCGTGGACCTACACGCGCAAGAAGCGCATGACCGACGGCACGCACAAGCAGTATTCCGTCGAGGACTACGCCTGGCGCCTGTTCAAGTACCTCGGCGGCGACATGGAGAAGCTGCCGCCCTACTTCGTCACCGCGCTGGAAATCTCGGCGCAGGCGCACGAAGAGATGGTCGCCGCGGTGGCCCCCTACATCGACACCAGCATCTCGAAGACGGTGAACGTGCCGGAGGACTACCCCTACACCGACTTCGAGGACCTGTATCTGAAGGCCTGGAAGTCCGGCCTCAAGGGGCTGGCCACCTACCGGCCCAACAAGGTGCTCGGCGCCGTGCTCTCCGTCGAGGGCGGCGCCGGCGCCGAGAAGAAGCAGCCGCAGGACGTGCACATCAGCGACGCCAACCGGCGGCTGGCCATCAAGAGCCTGCCGGCGCCGGTGCTCGCCTCTCTTCGCTGGCCCGGCCGCCCGCGCATGACCGACGGCAACTCGGCGTGGACCTACATGATCGAGACGCCGGCCGGCGAGTTCGCCCTCTTCGTCGGCCACATCGAGCAGAACGCCAAGCCGGTGCCCTTCGAGGTGTGGGTGAACGGCTCCGAGCAGCCGCGCGGCCTCGGCGCCGTCGCCAAGACGCTGTCGATGGACATGCGCGCGCAGGACCGCGCCTGGCTCAAGCTCAAGCTCGACACCCTGGCCCGCACGCGCGGCGAGGAGATGTTCGACATGCCCTTCCCGCCGCACGGCGAGAACAAGCGCATGCCCGGCGTCGTCGCCGCCGTGGCGCAGGTGGTGCGCTACCGCGTCGAGCAGCTCTGCGGCAACCTCGACGAGAAGGTGCCGACCCCGGTGCTCGACTCCATGTTCAGCCTGCAGGAGCCGAAGACCGGCACCGACGGCACGCTGTCGTGGACGGTGGACATCCAGAACCCGGCCTCGGGCGAGGACTTCGTGTTGGGCCTGAAGGAGATCACCCTGCCCGACGGCGTGACGCGGCCCTACTCGATGTGGCTCTCGGGCAACTACCCGCGCGCCCTCGACGGCCTCTCGCACATCCTCTCGCTCGACATGCGCGTGATGGACCCGGCCTGGATCGGCATGAAGCTGAGGAAGCTCCTCAGCTACCCCGAGCCGCTCGGCGACTTCATGGCCTTCGTGCCCGGCACGCGCAAGCAGCAGAACTGGCCATCGACCGTGGCCTACATGGCGCGCCTGATCATGCACCGCTACGCCATGCTCGGCATCCTCGACGAAAACGGCTACCCGACGCGCGAGATGGGCATCCTCGAAGCGCCGCGCGAAGCCAGCGCGCCGAAGATCATGCAGGGCGCCCTGTGCAAGGAGTGCGGCAACTACACCGTGATCAAGAAGGACGGCTGCGACTTCTGCAGCGCCTGCGGCGCGGTGGGGGCGTGCGGGTGATCGGATTGACGTGATCACCGAGCCGGCTTGCAGACAAAGCCCCACCGGGAAACCGGTGGGGCTTTTTGTTTCCGCATGATCTTTGAAACGGGGGGGGAAGGTCGAATGCAAACCGAAAAAATCAAAGTCCGCGCTACCCAGTCCGGCCAGACCATGGACGTCGTCGTCTTCAGCAAGCGAGCGAGCGGCATCACGGTGGTGATCGGCGAA
>JAANMU010000376.1_pt1 | contig 55688 bp, 53 predicted proteins | sample 7279701 | NCBI WGS metagenome assembly JAANMU01 (sample SAMN14094539, study PRJNA606508) | bioreactor metagenome | isolation source: A lab-scale SPAN reactor treating ammonium-rich wastewater day 57 | place: Ireland: Galway | collected 2017-03-13
TTGCGCGACGAGGAATACCTGCGCCTGAAAATCCTCACTTGCATGCTGCCACCCCTCTGATTTATGACATTTGTACCCACACGATTTCCTGAAGACCCTTTTTTTGAGGGCCGCCGCCCGCCGCCCTCAAAAAAGGAAGGTTTTCAGCGGCGGCGCTTCGCTAACATTTCCCGCACTTCCTTCGACACCATCTCAAAGAGATCGGAGCGGCCTGTGTCGTCGATCAGGGCCATCGCCCACTTCGGTTCGAAGTCGGCCAGGCGCTTGGCGATTTTGGCGACCTTCTCGTGCCGGTTGGCGCGATGGCAGGCCATGCCCCACTGGTAGAAACCCTCGCCGTTCATGGGCTGCAGTTCGACGCACTTGGCGAAGGCGGCCGCCGCCTCATCCTGCTCGCCGAGGCGGGCATGGGCCAGACCCATGCCATACCAGGCTCGATCGAGGGTGGGCTGGAGCCGCACCGCCTCGGCGAAGGCGGCAATGGCCTCGCGCGAACGGCCGGCCTGCTCCAGCACGAAGCCGCGGTTGAAATGCGCGTCGGCATCCTGGGGCGCCAGGCGCACGGTCTCGACGAACCACTTGTCGGCGACGTCGTACTGTTTCCGGCCTGCGGCGATGTGCGCCAGGTGGCGGGCCGCCTGGGCGTCGTCCGGCTTGGCCCGGTAGGCGGCGGCATAGGCGTTGAAGGCCTGGTGCTCGCGGCCGAAGACATGCAGCAGCCAACCGCGGGCATAATGTCGCCAGTGCTCGTAATTCATCTGCAATCCCCAAGTAAGGAAGGCTGAAAAGATACCATGACCCATCCCGATTTATTCATTGTTTCCGCCCTGCGCGCCCTGGTCGAAGTGGCGCTGCTGGCCCTGCTCGGCCAGGCCGCGGTCGGCCTGCTCTCCGGCACCCGTCGCCACAAGAATCCGATCTACGCGCTGTTTCAGGTCATCACCAAGCCGGTCGTCCGCTTCACGCGCTGGTTTACGCCGAAGGTGATCCTCGACCGGCACGTTCCCTTCGTCGCTTTTTTCCTGATGTTCTGGCTGTGGATCCTGCTCGCCTGGGCCAAGCGCGAGCTGTGCGTCATCAACGGCCTGGCCTGCTGATCACAGGCTCGGCTGGAACTTCTCGGGGGACTGGGACAGAAGCGTCGAAACGGTGAAGCGGCGGCGCGGGAACACCGCCTGGGCCAGGGTGCCGCGGCCGGACGGGCCGGGCTTCAGCTGCACGCTGCCCAGGTGCAGTTCGGCGATCTCGCGCACGATGGCCAGGCCGAGCCCGCTGCCCGGCGCCTCGTTGCCGAGCACGCGATAGAAACGCTCCAGAACGAGTTCGCGCTCGCTGTCCGGAATGCCCGGCCCGTCGTCCTCGACTTCGAGGACGGCCTGCCCACTGGCGCGGGTGCGCACCGTGATGCGGCCGTTCTGCGGCGTGTATTTCACGGCGTTGTCGATCAGGTTGGCGCACAGTTCGCGCAGCAAGACCGGGTTGCCGCTCACCGGCAGCGGCCAGCCGGTGCCCTCGAAGCCGAGGTCGATGTGCTTTTCCATGGCGGCCGGCACCCACTCCAGCGTGACCTGCCGGGCCAGCGCCTCGAGATCCACCTGCTCGATGGCGTGCGTTTTCTCGTGGCTGGACTCGGCGCGCGCCAGGGCCAGCAGCTGGCTGATCAGGTGGGCGGCGCGGTCGGTGCTCTCGGCGATCTGGTGCAGCAGGGTGCGCAGGTTCTCCGGGTCGGTTTCGGTCAGCGCCAGCTCGGCCTGCATCTTCAGTCCGGTGAGCGGCGTGCGCATCTGGTGCGCCGCGTCGCCGATGAAGCGCTGCTGCGCCTGCAGGTTCAGCTCCAGCCGCGCCATCATGTCGTTGAAGGCGTGTATGACCGGCTTGACCTCCTCCGGCACCCCGGAAGTCGGGATCGGCGAGAGATCCGTCGGCAGGCGGCGCCGGATGGCGGCGCTGAGCCGCTTGAGCGGCGCGATGCCGCGCGACAGGCCGAACCAGACCAGCAGCACGGCCAGGGGAATCACGGCGAATTGCGGCAGGGTCACGCCGGAGAGAATACGGCCGGCCAGCGCATTGCGCTTGTTGCGCGTCTCGGCGACCTGCACCAGGATCGGCGGCTTGTCGGCGAGCGGGACGAGGTAGAGATAGGCGACCCGGATCTCCTCGCCCTTGATGTCGTCATCGCGAAAGTACGCCTGCCCGGGAACGATCTTCAGGGGCGGCTCGACCCAGCGAATGGCCAGATCGCCGGCCACCAACTCGTTCCTGAAGCCGAGCACCTGAAAATAGAAGGTGTCGTTTTCGTCCCGGCGCAAGATGCTGCTTGCCTGCGGATGCAGGTCGACCCTGACCTTGCCGTCCTTCACCGACACCAGGCGGGCAACGGTCATGGCGTTCTCCGCCAGCGCCTGGTCGTAGGGGTCGTCGGCGATGCCGTTGGCGACGTTCTGGATGAGCAGGACGCTGAGCGGCCAGATCAGCAGCAGCGGCATCAGCATCCAGTCGAGGATCTCGCCGAACACCGACTGGCGTTCGGACTCGTCTGGCTTGCGCCGGAGCAGCCGGTCGCTAAACGCCATCCGGCCGGTCCAGGCAGTAGCCGAGACCGCGCACCGTGCTGATGCGCACGCCGCTGTCTTCCAGCTTCTTGCGCAGGCGGTGCACATAGACCTCGATGGCGTTGGTGCTGACTTCCTCGCCCCAGCCGCAGAGGTGGTCGACCAGCTGTTCCTTGCTGACCAGGCGCCCGGCGCGCAGGAGCAGGATTTCCAGCAGGGCCAGCTCGCGCGCGGAGAAGTCCACCGCCTGTCCGTCGAGGCGGGCGCTGCGCTCGGCCTGGTCGTAGGTCAGCGGCCCGAATTCGATCTTCGTCGGATTGCCCGTGCCGCGCCGCGTGAGCGCCCGCACCCGGGCTTCGAGCTCCGGCAGTGCGAAGGGCTTGGTGAGGTAGTCGTCGGCGCCGGCATCGAGGCCGCGCACGCGGTCTTCCAGGCCGTCCTGGGCGGTGAGGATCAGCACCGGCAGGGGCGACTTGCGCGAGCGCAGGCGCTTGAGCACTTCGATGCCGTTCAGCCTGGGCAGGCCCAGGTCGAGGATCAGCAGGTCGAATTGCTGCGAGAGCAGGGCGGCGTCCGCATCGCTGCCGCTGGTCACATGATCCACGGCATAGCCGGACTTGCGCAGCGTGCGCAGCAGTCCGTCGGCAATGATGCGGTCGTCTTCGGCGAGCAGGATATGCATGGGATGACGGCGCTGTTGTAAGCCAACTGCAAGCGTCGCAGTTCGACCTTGAATCGCTGTTCTCCTTTTACCCGGTCTTTGGAGGCTTGGCGGCCCGGCCGCCAAGTCCCGGGGAGCGGACCAGGCGGCATCGCTGCGCTGCCCGTCGTCCTGTCCGGATAGCTGTCCGGCTCAGGACGGCGGCGCGGCCTGGCCGGGCGCCGGCGGCGTCTGGCCCTCGAGGAGCGCCTGCACGGCGATCCAGAACTCCTCGGCCTTGCGTTTCTTGCCCATCCCGGCCACGGCATCGCGCGTCTTCTCGAGCCGTGTCCGCAATTCCGGGAGCGTCTTGCATCGGTCGATGGCCTCGGACAGCATGTCGGCGTCCGGTCCGAGCACCTGGTCGAGGAAATGCTCGGCGTAGCGCATCGCGTTCTTCATGATGAGCTGGTCTTGCGCGGACACAACCGCCTGCGCCGGGGCCGCGGCGCCGGGTGTGGGCGCCGGCGCCGGCGCTGCCGCAACCTCGGCGGCAATGAAGCCGCCGTCGATCAGCTTCGCCAGCAATCCCTGCGGATCGGGCATGTGCTTGGCCCTGGCGAGCAGATCGGCCGCCGTCGTTTTTCCGTCCACCATGACCAGCAGAGTGCGCTCACGCATCCCGAGCACGGTGCGCTGCGCCATCTCCTCCTGGCCTTTTGGGGTTTTTTTGTAAACGGAGTTCAAATCCATTTACATCTCCCTTCGGCTCCATTTTGGCAATGAAACTATAGCACGCGTTCCAAAAACATACCCCGCCGAAGCGGGGCATGTTTTTGGTTCGGAAGGGGCAATGGAGGAAACCTCGGTTTCCCCCGCCCCCTGCGGGAGTGGAAGGCAATTCGGCAGCGCCGGGTTACATATCCATCCCCATGCCACCCATGCCGCCCATGCCACCCATGCCGCCGGGCATGCCGCCGCCGGCCGGCTTGTCCTCGACCAGCTCGGCCACCATGCAGTCGGTGGTGAGCATCAGGCCGGCCACGGAAGCGGCGTTCTGCAGCGCCGTGCGGGTGACCTTGGTCGGATCGAGCACGCCCATCTGCACCATGTCGCCGTACTCGCCGCTGGCGGCGTTGTAGCCGAAGTTGCCCTTGCCTTCGTTGACCTTGTTCACCACCACGCTCGGCTCCTCGCCGGCATTGGCGACGATCTCGCGCATCGGTTGCTCGAGGGCGCGCAGCACGATCTTGACGCCGGCTTCCTGGTCGTGGTTGTCGCCTTTCACCTTGGCCGTGGCGCGGGCGCGCAGCAGGGCGACGCCGCCGCCGGCGACGATGCCCTCTTCCACCGCGGCACGGGTGGCGTGCAGGGCGTCCTCGACACGGGCCTTCTTCTCCTTCATCTCGACCTCGGTGGCGGCGCCGACCTTGATCAGCGCCACGCCGCCGGCCAGCTTGGCCACGCGCTCCTGCAGCTTCTCCTTGTCGTAGTCGCTGGTGGCCTCGTCGATCTGGATGCGGATCTGCTTGACGCGGGCCTCGATGTTCTTGGCATCGCCGGCGCCGTCGATGATCGTGGTGTTCTCCTTGCCGATCTCGATGCGCTTGGCCTGGCCGAGGTCCTTCAGCGTGGCCTTCTCCAGCGTCAGGCCGACTTCCTCGGCGATGACCTGGCCGCCGGTGAGGATGGCGATGTCCTCCAGCATGGCCTTGCGGCGGTCGCCAAAGCCCGGCGCCTTGACGGCGCAGGTCTTCAAAATGCCGCGGATGTTGTTCACCACCAGGGTGGCGAGCGCCTCGCCCTCGACGTCCTCGGCGACGATCAGCAGCGGCTTGCCGGCCTTGGCCACCTGCTCGAGCACCGGCAGCAGGTCGCGGATGTTGGAGATCTTCTTGTCGAAGAGCAGGACATAGGGATTCTCCAGGATGGCGATCTGCTTGTCCGGATTGTTGATGAAGTATGGGCTCAGGTAGCCGCGGTCGAACTGCATGCCTTCGACGACTTCCAGCTCGTTCTGCAGGCTCTTGCCGTCCTCGACGGTGATGACGCCCTCCTTGCCGACCTTGTCCATGGCGTCGGAGATGATCTTGCCGATGTCGGCATCGGCGTTGGCGGAAATGGCGCCGACCTGGGCGATCTCGGTGGAGGTGGTGCAGGGCTTGGACAGCTTCTTCAGCTCGTCGACGATGGCGGCGACGGCCTTGTCGATGCCGCGCTTGAGATCCATCGGGTTCATGCCGGCGGCGACGTACTTCATGCCCTCGCGCACGATCGACTGGGCCAGCACGGTGGCGGTGGTGGTGCCGTCGCCGGCGACGTCGGAAGTCTTCGAGGCGACCTCCTTCACCATCTGCGCGCCCATGTTCATGAACTTGTCCTTGAGCTCGATCTCCTTGGCGACGGAGACGCCGTCCTTGGTCACCGTCGGCGCGCCGAAGGAGCGCTCGAGCACGACGTTGCGGCCCTTGGGACCCAGGGTCACCTTGACCGCGTCGGCCAGGATATTGATGCCTTCCACCATGCGGTGGCGGGCGGAATCACCAAACTTGACTTCTTTAGCAGGCATTGCGTTTCTCCTCTATGGTTCCGTTACTTGCCTTCAACGACACCCATGATGTCTTCTTCGCGCATGACGAGCAGTTCCTCGCCCTGCACCTTGACGGTCTGGCCGGCGTACTTGCCGAACAGCACCTTGTCGCCGACCTTGACGTCGAGGGCGATGTGCTTGCCGTTCTCGTCGCGCTTGCCGGGACCGACGGCCATCACTTCGCCCTGATCGGGCTTCTCGGCGGCGGTGTCGGGAATGACGATGCCGGAGGCCGTCTTGCGCTCTTCCTCGAGCCGCTTGACGATCACACGGTCATGCAAAGGACGGATTTTCATGGAGTTATCTCCTCTTTCCAGATCGATTTTGACGAAAGTGAGCGAACGCTCACATACTGATAACGCTTGATTGCATTAGCACTCATTGCTAACGAGTGCTAATAATAGTGATGTTTCCTCCAATATTCAAGGGTCCGCGTTCAAGTCTCGGCCGATCCTGTCGTTTGACAATAGTGTTAATCACCGAGCGCAAGAACCACCAGGCCACGCTCGAGCGCCTCGCCACCACCGACCACCTGACCGGCCTGCTCAACCGCCGCGCCTTCCTCGAGGGCATGGAGCGCGAGATCTACCGCGCCCGCCGCCACGGCCTGCCGCTGGCGCTGATCATGTTCGACGTCGACCATTTCAAGCGCATCAACGACAGCCACGGCCACCCGGCCGGCGACGAGGTGCTGCGGCGCATCGCCGCGACCTGCCGCCGCCTGCTGCGCGACGAGGACCTGGTCGGCCGCCTCGGCGGCGAGGAGTTCGCCGTGGCGCTGGTGCAGCCGCCCATGGAGGCGGCCGCCGCCGTCGCCGAGCGCCTGCGCCAGTTCATCGAGGCGCAGGCCATCGAATTCGGCGGCAGGCCGGTCCCCGTCACCATCAGCCTCGGCTTCGCCGAGCTGGGCAACGGCATCGACACCGTCGAGCAGCTCGTCTCACAGGCCGATGCCTGCCTGTACGCCGCCAAGCGCGAAGGCCGCAACCGCGTCTGCGGCGCCCCCGCGGCGAACGGCTAGCCGAAGCGGATACTCGCTACAATGGCCGGGTGAGCGTGCGCCGCCCTTGCCTGTCCTTTCTGCTGCTGGCCCTGCTGCTGGCCCTGCTGCTGGCGCCGTTGCCCGGCCGCGCCCAGCCGGACGAACGCCTGCCGGCACCGGTCGCGCGCGTGCTGAAGGCGGCCGGCGTGCCGGCCTCGGCCGTGGCGGTTCTGGTGCAGGACGTCGATGCGCGCATGCCGCGCGCGAGCTTCAACGCCGACCGCCCGATGAACCCCGCCTCGGTCATGAAGCTCGTCACCACCTACGCCGCGCTGGAGCTGCTCGGCCCGGCCTACACCTGGAAAACCGAAGCCTATGCGAGCGGACCGCTGAAGGACGGCGTGCTCGAAGGCGACCTGGTGCTGAAGGGCGGCGGCGATCCCAAGCTCGGCTTCGAGCAGTTCTGGCTGCTGCTGCGCCAGCTGCGCGCGAAGGGGCTGCGCGAGATCCGCGGCGACCTCGTGCTCGACCGCGGCCGCTTCGCGCTGGAGCCCCACGACCCGGCGCGCTTCGACAACGAGCCGCTGCGGCCCTACAACGTCGGGCCGGACGCGCTGCTGCTCAATTACAAGTCGATCCGGCTCGGTTTCGTGCCGGATGCGGAAACGAGGGGGGTTGCGGTCTACGCCGAGCCGTCACCCGCCCAGCTCGACATCGTGAACCTGGTGAAGCTGACCGATGCCGCCTGCGGCAACGCCTGGTACGAAGGCATCCGCATGGACCTCGCCCACGCCGGCGCCGGGGCGCGGCTGGTCCTCACCGGCAGCTACCCGGCCGCCTGCGGCGAGAAGAGCCGCCATGTCGCCGTGCTCGACCATCCGCAGTTCGTCGCCGGCGTCTTCCGCCAGCTGTGGCGCGAGCTGGGCGGACAGTTCCCGGGCGGCGTGCGGGAGGGCGCAGTGCCGCCGGGCGCGCGACTGCTGGCGCGCGGCGAGTCGCCGGCGCTGGCCGAGGTGGTGCGCGAGATCAACAAGTTCAGCAACAACGTCATGGCGCGCCAGCTCTGGCTGACGCTCGGCGCCGAGGCGGCGCAGCGGCCGGCCGGCAGCGCCGACGCGGAAGGCGCGGTGCGCGACTGGCTGGCACGGAAGGCGCTGCGCATGCCGGAGCTGTCGATCGAGAACGGCGCCGGCCTCTCGCGCAGCGACCGCATCAGCGCCGACAGCCTCGCCCGCCTGCTGCTGTCGGCCTGGGCCAGCCCGGTGATGCCGGAGTTCATCGCCTCGCTGCCGCTGGCCGGCGTCGACGGCACCATGAAGAAGCGCCTCAATGGCAACGGCGTCGCCGGCCAGGCACACGTCAAGACCGGCTACCTCGACGGCGTGCGCGCACTGGCCGGCTACGTGCTGGACCGGCGCGGCAAGCGCGTCGTGGTGGTGTTCCTCGCCAACCATCCGAACGCCGCCGCCACCAAGGCGGCGCAGGAGGCGCTGCTCGACTGCGCCTTCGCGCGCAGCTGCTGAGCGAAAAGTCAGTCCCGGCGGCACGGCGGTCGACCGCCCTGCGACACTGTGTCACAGGGCAATGCGCCGGCGGCTCCCTAGAATGTCGCCTTTCGTCGACATGCCCCGGAGCCCTGCCATGAAGTTGCCCCCGTCTTTCCGTCCGCTGCCTGCGCTGCTGGCGGTCCTGCCCCTCGTCGTCGCCGCGCAGGAAGCCGCGCTGACTCCCGTCGTCGTCTCCGCGCCAAAGGAAGGCATGCAGCCGGCCGAGGCCGCGAATGTCGACGCGCGGACGCTGCAATCCCTGCGCCCCGCCACCAGCGACAGCGCCAGCCTGCTGCGCGAGGTGCCGGGCGTCAGTCTCTACGGCGCCGGCGGCGTTTCCAGCCTGCCCGCCATTCATGGTCTGGCGGACGACCGCCTGCGCATCAAGGTCGATGGCATGGATCTCCTTTCCGCCTGCCCCAACCACATGAACCCGCCGCTCTCCTACCTCGATCCGTCGCAGGCCGGCTCGCTCAAGGTGTATGCGGGCCTGGCGCCGGTCAGCGTCGGCGGCGACAGCATCGGCGGCGCGATCGTCGCCGAAACGGCCGCCCCGGTGTTCGCCGCGCCGGGACAGGGCAGCCTGCTGCGGGGCGAGGCCGGCGCCTTCTACCGCAGCAACGGCCACGCGAAGGGCGCCAATCTTTCCGCCACCTACGCCACCGAATCGTTCAGCTTCAGCTACGCCGGCGCCACCGCCCAGTCCGGCAACTACGACGCCGGCGGCAATTTCAAGGATCGGATATTCGGCGTCGGCAACAATCCCTATTTCACCGGCCGCCCCGGCCACACCCTGTCGCGCGACGAGGTCGGCTCGACGGCGTATGAAACGCGCAACCACACCCTGGGCGTCGCCTTCAGGGGCGGCAGCCATCTGTTCGAGGCCAAGCTGGGCTTCCAGGACATGCCCAATCAGCTGTGGCCGAACCAGCGCATGGACCTGCTCGAGAACACCCAGCATCGCCTCAACCTGCGCTACCTCGGCCAGTTCGACTGGGGCTCGCTGGAGGCGCGCGCCTACCGCGAGGACGTCGATCACTTCATGGACTTCGGCGCGGACAAGAAATATTGGTATCGGGCGGGAACCCCCGATTGGTCGGGCGCCCCGTGCGGTGCGATTGGCGCCATCTGCGCCGCCGGCATGCCGATGAAAACCGCCAGCAAGAACACCGGCGCCACCCTCAAGGCCAACCTGCACCTCACGCCGCAGGACCTGCTGCGCCTGGGCGGCGAACTGCAGCGCTATCGGCTCGACGACTGGTGGCCGGCTTCCGGCGCCGGCATGTGGCCGAACACCTTCTGGAACATCCGCGACGGCGAGCGCGACCGGACCGCCTTGTTCGGCGAGTGGGAAAGGCGCTTCGACCCGCAATGGCAGACGCTGGCCGGACTGCGCTTCGAGCGCGTCGACATGGATGCCGGAAGGGTGCATGGCTACAACCTCAACACTTTCCCCACCGTGCCCGGCGCCAGAGGCGGCAGCAACCAGACGCCCGATGCGGCGAACTTCAACAACGCCGACCGCGGCAAGACCGACCACAACTGGGACATGACCCTGCTGGCGCGCTACACGCCGAGTCCGACGCAGGACATCGAGTTCGGCTTCGCCCACAAGACGCGCTCGCCCAACCTGCACGAACGTTTCACCTGGTCTACCTGGACGATGGCGGCGCTGATGGTCAATTGGGCCGGCGACGGCAACGGCTATGTCGGCAACCTCAACCTGAAACCGGAAAAGGCCAACACCGTTTCCGCCACCTTCGACTGGCATGCCGCCGATCGCAACTGGGAATTCAAGGCGACGCCCTACTACACGCGGGTGACCGACTACATCGACGCCATCCAGTGGGACGGCGCGACCAACGCCCCGCGCACGGTGCCGCAGAGGAACCAGTTTACGGTGCTGAAATTCATGAACCAGTCGGCGCGCCTGTACGGCCTCGACCTGTCGGGCAAGCTGCCGCTGGGCAGGATCGCCGCGGGCGAACTCGGGCTGAAGGGCGTGCTCGGCTACACCAACGGCAGGAACCGCGACACCGGCGACGGCCTCTACAACATCATGCCGCTCAACGCCAGGCTCGCGCTGACGCACCGGCTCGGCGGCTGGGACAACGCCGTCGAGCTGCTCATGGTCAAGGGCAAGAACGGCGGCGCCGACGCGCGCAACGAGATGAGTACGCCGGGCTATGCCCTGGTCAACCTGCGCGCCAGCCATTCCTGGAAGCAGGTGCGCCTCGATTTCGGCGTGGAAAACCTCTTCGACAAACTGTATTACCACCCGCTCGGCGGCGCCTACATCGGCCAGGGCACGACCATGAGTTCGAGCACGACCGCCGCAACGACGCCGAAGTGGGGCACGTCAATTCCCGGTGCCGGCCGCTCGGTTTACGCGGGCTTGTCGGTGAAATTCTGATAGCCTGTCGGCCATGCGCCGGCTCGTCCTGCTCCTCGCCGCCTTCGCCTACATGGTGCTGCTCATCGAAGCGGTGCGGGCGACGGCGGCCTGGTGGCGCGGCGAGGCGGCGCTCGGCCCGCTCGACTTCGCGCTGATCGGCCTGCTGCCGCTGCTGGTGTGGGTCTGGCTGCGCTACTTCTCGGTGTTCCGCAAGGATTGCGGCAAGGGCGCCTGCCTGCTGCCGGAGGAGCGCGGCGGCCCGCGTCCGGGATCAGGCGCGTAGCGGCCGCAGCAGCTCGATTTTCAGCTCGCCCTCGTAGGGCGGCACGTGGCACTCGACGACGTCGCCCGCGGCGATCTGCAGCTTGACGCCGACGATGTTGGCGCGGATCGGCAGCGCGGCGACGCAGCGGTCGGCCAGCACCGCGATGCGCACCGTCGGCGCGCCGCGCCGCGACAGATAGGCCAGCACCCGCGCCAGCGAATGCCCCTCGTAGAGCACGTCGTCGACCACCAGCACGGTGGCGCGCGCGAGGTCGCGCGCGGAGAACTCGGCGTTCTCGGTGAGCTCGGTCTCGGGGTGCAGCAGGGTCAGGTCGTCGGCATAGCGCTTCAGCTTCAATCCGTAGCACGGCACGTCGAGGCCGTGCTTCGCCTTCAGCCGCGCCTGCAGCCTCTCGGCCAGCGGCAGGCCGCGGCGGAGTATCCCCAGCAGCAGCGGGTCGGCTTCAGTGGCGAGGAAGGTCGCCGCCTGCGCCGCCATGCGGTCGAGCACCGCCTCGACGGCGGCCGAGTCGTAGAGGCAGAAGCGTTCGCCGCCGGCCCTTTCCCCGCTCACTGGGACACCTTCCCCCCGCCCCCTTCCCGAGGAAGGGGGTGACAGTCGTTCGCCGCTGCGCGGCTCCATGGCGTTAATTGCGCCCTCCTTCGGGCAGCCCGGCGCATGGCGCTCATTGCGGCATGCCTTTCTCCGACACCAGGCGCAGCCAGCCGCGCGCGATGCGGTAGAGCACCCACAGGCCGGACAGCAAGGCGATGACCCAGGCCAGCGGCAGGCCGATGAAAGTCAGTCCCGCCAGCACGGCGAGGACCACCCACAGCAGGGCGAACCAGAAGGTGCGGATCTGCCAGCGAAAGTGCGACTCGAGATAGGTGCCGCGCGTCTCGCCGCGCTTCACGTAGTTGAGGACGACGGCGATGAGCGAGGGCCAGCCGGTGAGGAAGGCGGTGACGACGAAGGCCGCGCCAAGCAGTCCCGTCAGCGCGCTGAAGGCGTGCAGGCCGTAGATGGCGTGCGTCAGCGTCACCAGGCCCTGCGGCGGCCGCGCCAGTCCGGTGGCGTGGTCGATGTCGGTCACAGCCCGAGTTCCTTCCACAATTCATCCACGCGCCGCTTCACCGATTCGTCCATGGCGATGGCGCGGCCCCACTCGCGCGCCGTCTCGCCCGGCCACTTGTTCGTCGCGTCGATGCCCATCTTGCTGCCCAGCCCCGCCACCGGCGAGGCGAAGTCGAGGTAGTCGATCGGCGTGTTTTGCGCGATCAGCGTGTCGCGCGCGGCGTCGACGCGCGTGGTCAGCGCCCACACGACTTCCTTCCAGTCGCGCACGTCGATGTCGTCGTCGACGACGACGATGAACTTGGTGTACATGAACTGGCGCAGGAAGCTCCAGATGCCGAACATCACGCGCTTGGCGTGGCCCGGGTACTGCTTTTTCATGCTCGCCACCGCCAGGCGGTAGGAGCATCCTTCCGGCGGCAGGTAGAAGTCGACGATCTCCGGGAACTGCTTCTGCAGCAGCGGCACGAAGACCTCGTTCAGCGCCACGCCGAGCATGGCCGGCTCGTCGGGCGGCTTGCCGGTGTAGGTGCTGTGGTAGATCGGCTCGCGCCGCATCGTCATGCGCTCGACGGTAAACACCGGGAACTCGGCCTGTTCGTTGTAGTAGCCGGTGTGGTCGCCGTAGGGGCCTTCGAGCGCGGTTTCATTCGGGTGAATGACGCCCTCCAGCACGATCTCGCTCGATGCCGGCACCTGCAGATCGGCGCCGAGGCATTTCACGACTTCCGTCTTGGCGCCGCGCAGCAGTCCCGCGAACTGGTATTCGGAGAGCGTGTCCGGCACCGGCGTCACCGCGCCGAGGAGGGTGGCCGGATCGGCGCCGAGCGCCACCGCGACGGGGAACGGTTCGCCCGGATGCTTGAGCGTGTGGTCGCGGAAATCCAGCGCACCGCCGCGATGCGGCAGCCAGCGCATGATGACCTTGTTGCGGCGAAGTGACCCAACTAAGACCTGCTGGCGGTAGATGCCGAGGTTCTGGCGCGCCTTCAGCGGCCCGCGCGTGACGGTCAGGCCCCAGGTGATGAGCGGCGCCACGTCGCCCGGCCAGCAGGTCTGGATGGGCAGGCGCGACAGGTCGACGTCCTGGCCTTCCCACACCACCTCCTGGCAGGGCGCGGAGGAGACTTCCTTCGGCGCCATGTTGAGCACCTGCTTCAGCACGGGCAGTTTGTCCCAGGCGTCCTTCAATCCCTTCGGCGGCTCGGGCTCCTTCAGGGTGGCGAGCAACTTGCCCACCTCGCGCAGGGCCGAGAGGGATTCCGCGCCCATGCCGAGCGCCACGCGATGCGGCGTGCCGAACAGGTTAGCGAGGACGGGTATGGAATGGCCTTTCGGCTTCTCGAACAGCAGCGCCGGGCCGCCCGCCCGCAGCACGCGGTCGCACACCTCGGTCATTTCCAGGTGCGGGTCGACCTCGACGGCAATGCGTTTGAGTTCGCCGTTGCTTTCCAGTTGCGCGACGAAATCGCGCAGGTCGCGGAATTTCATGGGATCGGAAGGAAGGGGGACGCCGCCGATTATATCGGATGCATCCCCCCGTCTTGCCGCCGCTATTTCGCCAGGGGCGTCTTGCCCACGCCCGAGTCGATCTGGTCGAGAATGCTCCCCTGCGGCTCGGCCCCAACCGCGGGCGGATCGATCCGCTGCATGCCGCCGCCGGCATCACGTTTCATGGCGCGCAGCACGGCTCTGAAGTCCGGCTGCTGATCGTTATAGGAGACCTTGCCATCCATGCCGTAGGTTGGGTACAGCGTAAACGGAATGGTCGTCACCGGATCCTTGCCCGGCTGGGAAACATGCACCACGAGCCGTTCGGGCGAGGGCTTGTCCAGCACCAGCGGCTTGCCCGGATCGAACAGCGCGCCGGCCGAGCGCGGCCCGCCGAAGGCGCGGTCGGCGCCCATCGAGCCCCAGGCCGTGCGCGGGATCTGGTCGGCGGATAGCGTGCCGCTCTCGAGCAGGCGCGAGCCGCTGCCCCAGTCGCGCCAGCCGGTGTCGTGCGTCTTGCGCCACGGCCCGCCGTCCACGCTCTCGTAGCGCTGGATGCGGATCTTCGCCCACCAGTCCTCCCAGATCTCGTAGTGCAGCCATTCGGTCGGCTCGGCCACCTGCGTCTTGCAACTGCCGTCCGGCTGCGGCACCAGGCGCTCCAGCGTCGCGTGATGCACCACGCCCTTGTCCTCGGCCTTGTCGACGTCCACGCTCACCAGCAGCCTGCCATCCGGCCGGTACTGGCCGCCGACCTTGATCGCGGTGCCGGTGGCCGCATCGGTGAAGGTCTGCTTGTCGCGGATCGGGTCGTCGGCCAGCCGCGGCTTGTCGCCGCCCGACGGCCCGCCCTGGAAGGGACCGCCACCTCCGCCGCCCCCACCGCCGCGTCCCCCGCCGAGGAAACCGCCGAGGATGCTCAGTGCCGCCTTGCCGACTTCGCCCGCCTTCTGCTCGTCTCCGTAGCCGAATTTCTCGCGCGGGCCGATGGTGACCGGCTTGACGGCCGGGAAGGAGCAGCCCTGCCCTCCGGCGGGAATGATCGAAGAGTCCTTCTGGATCGCCGCCTCCTTCCTGCCGTCCGGCTTGGGCGGCGGACAGGCCGAGCGCTCGCATTCGCGCATCTCCCTATCCAGGCGCTCCGTCTCGCGATTCAGCGCATCGATCTCGTTGCTCAGCCGCTCGATGGCGCGGCGCCGCTCCTGCAACCGGGAACCGTCGCCGGCCTGCGCCTTGCCTTCGATGGCGCGGCCGGAGATTTCCTGCGCCTCGCGCGACAGCCGCTCGCGCTCGGCTTCCTTCGCCTTGCGCTCGCGCTCCAGCTCGCCCTGCCGGCGGCCCATGTGGTTGCAAGCCGGGCAGCGAAACAAGTGCGCCTCCGACACTGAGGTTCCGGGCAAGGCTCCCGTGCCACTCCGGCCCTCCTGCGCAGGCTGGCAGCGCTTGTTGCATTCCTCGATCTGACGGCGCAGCCCGTCCAGCTCGCGCTCCTGCGCTTCCACAGCCCGCGCCAGCCTGGCGATTTCCGCCTGGCGCTCCGCATGCATTCTGGACGCCAGTCGACTTGCATTTCCATCGGGATCATCCATGACACGACGGTCCTCCCCACGCAAGGTCACATCCGAATAGGCCCGGCGCTGCCTCTCGAGTTCGGCCTTCAATTTGTTCAGCTCCTCCTCGCGCTCGGCTATGCGCGCGGCCAGGGCGCTGCAATCGGGGCAGGCGGCGCCGGCCGTCCGGCCGCGATGACCCGTCGTGTCGTCGAGGGAATCGAGGATGCTTTCCCGCGGCGGCGGCGGATCGATCTGCTGCATGCCGCCGCCACCCTTGTCCTTCATCGGCGGCAGCCGCAGGTCGGCTCCTGCGGGTGGCTGCTTGTCGGGCACCTGCTTGCCTTCCTGGCCCTGCTTCACGGGTGGATCGCCGTCCTTGCGCACCGTGCGTGTGTCCTTGTCCTGCACCTGCTTCGTCTTGTCCGCGGACTTGTCGCCCAGCCGCTCGGATTTCTGCCCATCGCCCTGCGCCTGGCGATAGCAATCGCGCAGGCAGCGGTCGAGCGCCGCCCGCGCATTGGCGACTTCCTGCTCGGCGCGCGCCCGGTCGGCGGCCGCCCTGTCGAGCGCGCCACGCGCGGATGTTGCGTCGGCCTGCTTCGAAGCAACGCGGTTGCGAACGATCGACAGCTCGCGCTCGGCAGCGGCGGCGTTGGCGCGCGCCTCGGTCATGGCATCCTGGTCGGCCTTGGTCAGGCTGGGCAGCTGCTTGGAAAACGCTTCGCGACGGTCGAGGTTGGTCCGCGCGGCCTCGAGGCGGGCCTCGGCACGCGCGAGATTTTCCCGCTCCGAGGCCAGTTCTCTTTCCGCCGCTGCCAGCCTCTCACGGGCGTTCTTCTCGGCGCTTTCGGCGTCGTACTTGCGCCAGTCCGCCCGCTGCACCGCCGCGCTTTCGGCCGAGCACTTGCGGGCGCAGATCTCGTCGTTGATGCTCCAGCCCGGCCGCGGCGTGAAGGGTTGTCCGGCAGGCGGAGTGGGGGCAGGTGCCGTCTCGGGGGTGGCCGCGGCACCGGCCCCGGGCGTGGTCACGCTGGCGGGCATGCCGGGCTGCAGCACGCCCTGGCAGGCGCGTTCGACCCTGCTCAGGAGATCCTGCATGCCGCGGATCAGGCCGAGCGGGGGATCCAGATAGTCGCTGACGATCAGGCGCTGGAGTTCCTGGCGGAAGGCGATGATCCAGCTGCTGCAGATCAGGGTGTCACTGCCGTAGAGCAGTTGCATGATCGGGCCGCTCGCCCCGCGGGTGGTCTCGCCCTTGGAGGCCCAGCTTTCCACCTCGGCCTCGACGGTGTCGAAGACATTCTTGATTTGTTCCTGGGCGTGGTTGTCCTTCGTGATTTTCTCGGCGAACTTGTCGGAAAACCCGCTGGCGGATACCGGAATGGGACTCAGGCAGAGCAACAGCAGCAGGATCAGTCCGCGACACCGGTTCTGGGTGATGCGCATGGCGGCCTCCTTTGCGTTATTGTTCCGTGCGACGCATAGAGCACCCACATACTACTCCCATGCCAAACCGCTGGCTCGTCGTCGCCAACCCCATCTCCGGCCAGGGCCGGGCCATGCACCATCGGCATGAAATCGAGGCCGTGCTGCGCCGGCATGGCATCGATTACGACTTCACGGTCAGCGAGCGCCCGGGGCACGCCGTTGAACTCGTCGCGCGCGCCGTCGAGCGCGGCTGCCGGCGCGTCCTCGCCATCGGCGGCGACGGCACGGTGAACGAGTGCGCCAATGGCATCTTCCGACAGCCTGCCGCGCCGACCGACGAAGTCCTGCTCGGCGTCATGCCGATCGGCACCGGCAACGACTGGGCGCGCGGCCTGCGCCTGCCGAAGGACTACGCCGAGGTCGCCGCGCTGATGGCCAGCGGCACGCACCGCCTGCACGACGCCGGCGTGGCGACCTTCGACCACGAAGCCAAAGGCCTACCTCCCGCCCCCCTTCCCCGGGAAGGGGGTGACGCCGGCTCGCTTCGCTCGCAAAGCGTGGCCGGCCCCGCCTTGGAGCTGCCCGGCGGCGGGGCCACGCGGCACTTCGTCAACGTCGCCGGCCTCGGCTTCGACGCCCATGTCGTCGCGTCCCTGCCCGACCGCACGCTGGGACCGCTGGCCTATCTCGTCGGCCTGGCCAAGGGCCTGCTCTCCTACGACGCCGTGCCGCTGGGACTGACTTTTGCCGAGCGCAAGATCGACGCCCGCGCCTTCGTGCTGTTCTTCGCCATCGGCCGCTACTGCGGCAACGGCATGAACGTGGCGCCGCGCGCCGAGGCCGACGACGGCCTCTTCGACATCACGCTGGTGCAGGCGCTGTCGCGCTGGGAGGTGTTGATGAGCCTGCGCAAGCTGTTCGACGGCACCCTGCTCGAGCACCCGAAGGTGATCGCGCTGCGCGAGGCGGCGGCGCGGGTAGACGCCGGCCCGCTGCCGGTGGAGGCCGACGGCGAGCTGATCGGCCACGCGCCGGTGCGCTTCTCGATCCTGCCGCGCGCGCTGCGCGTGCTCGCCCCGCCGAAATAATCCGGCGCAAACGACGCGAAGCTGCTACACTGCGCGCCGCGCTGGCCTTCCATCAGTCTGTCTGCCGCGCGCCGCGCAGTTCTCTTCGCGTCCTATCCCCCAACGAGATCCCGCCCAGACTGATCGCCGCCACGGCGAGGCAGATCCAGGTACTACAACATGCAATTCACCGAACTCGGCCTGCGCGCCGAAATCCTTCGCGCCATCGCCGAAGAAGGCTACACCGAGCCGACGCCGATCCAGGCCAAGGCGATTCCCGTCGTGCTCGCCGGCCGCGACCTGATGGCCGCCGCCCAGACCGGCACCGGCAAGACCGCCGGCTTCACCCTGCCCATCCTGCAGCTGCTGAGCACGCGGCAGGCAGCGCAGCGCGGCAAGCCGCGCGTGCTGGTGCTGACGCCGACGCGCGAACTCGCCGCTCAGGTCGAGGAGAGCGTGCGCACCTACGGCCATTTTCTGCCGCTGAAGTCGACGCTGATCTTCGGCGGCGTCGGCATGGGCCCGCAGATCAAGGCGCTGAAGGCCGGCGTCGACATCCTGGTGGCGACCCCGGGCCGCCTGCTCGACCACGTCGGCCAGAAGACCGCCGACCTCTCCGCCGTCGAGATCCTCGTGCTGGACGAGGCCGACCGCATGCTCGACATGGGCTTCATCCACGACATCAGGAAGGTTCTCGCGCTGGTGCCGCAGCAGAAGCAGACGCTGCTCTTCTCCGCCACCTTCTCCGACGAGATCCGCGGCCTCGCCAACGGCCTGCTGCGCGACCCGCAGCTGGTCGAGGTGGCGCCGCGCAACGCCACCGCCGACCTGGTCAGCCAGCGCGTCTATCCCGTCGACAAGGCGCGCAAGCGCGAGCTGCTGATCAAGCTCATCGACGACCACCACTGGCACCAGGTGCTGGTGTTCACGCGCACCAAGCACGGCGCCAACACCCTGGCCGAGAAGCTCGACAAGGCCGGCATCAGCGCGGCGGCGATCCACGGCAACAAGAGCCAGAACGCGCGCACGCGTGCGCTGGCCGACTTCAAGAGCCTGAAACTGAACGTGCTGGTCGCCACCGACATCGCCGCGCGCGGCCTGGACATCGACCAGCTGCCGCACGTGGTGAACTTCGAGCTGCCCAACGTGCCTGAGGATTACGTGCACCGCATCGGCCGCACCGGCCGCGCCGGCGCCAGCGGCCATGCCGTGTCGCTGGTCTGCGTGGACGAGCACGGCCTGCTGCGCGACATCGAGCGCCTGCTGAAGAAGCCGATCGAGAAGATCGTGCTGCCCGGCTTCGAACCCGACCCGAGCATCCGCCCGGAACCGATCGAGAACGGCCAGCGCGCGCAAGGACAACGCCCGGGCCAGCGCGGCGGCCAGCCGCAGCGGGGCCAGCGCCCGGGCAACAAGCCGGCCAAGGCCGCGTTGCCCCGGCCGGGCCAGCCGCCGCAGCGCGGCGCGCCCGCGCGCAGCAATGCCGCCCGGCATCATTCCGGCTCGCGCCACCGCTGAGCGGCCCTTTTCAGTCCGCGCAAAAGGCCTTAGAGTTGGCGCGTCTCCATTCCGCCACGGCCATGAGCGAAAACGTCTCGCCGCCGATCAGCATCCGCACCCTCGCCGCCGGCGAGCGCGAGGCAATCGAGCGCTTCTTCCTCGAGGAGATGGACGACATCTCGCTCTACTGGCGCTTCTTCCGCACCATGACGCCGATGACGGTGCATGCCTACGTGGCGCAGATGCGCTTCGACAACGGCTGTGTCGTCTTCGGCGCCTTCTACGGCGAGCGCCTGGTCGGCGTGGCCGAGCTCTCCGCCATTCCCGGCAGCGAGATGTGCGCGGAGAACCGGCCGGGTTCGCTTTCCTGCGCCGAACTCGGCATCGCCGTTTCCAACCAGCTTCATCACAAGGGCGTCGGCCGCGCGCTGCTCGACTACCTGCTGCGCCACGGCTGGTCGCGCGGCCTGAAGCGCATCCAGCTCTCCAGCCTGCACGACAACCGCCCCATGCTGAAACTGGCGGAACGCCTCGGCTTCAAGCCGCTGCGCGAGGAATCCGGCGAGGTCATCATGCAGGCGCTGCGCCCCGCCGACTGGCCGCAGGCGATGCCCCTGCGGCCGCTGTCCGCCGCCGCCGACAGCGCCGTGACCTGCACGGCAAGGGCCGCCAACGTCCGCTGCCGTTGAGCCTGTTGCTGCACTCAGAGCGCTTTTCCTGGCGATTGGGCTAGAATAGTCCCTAGGTGCAAAATGGATATGCGCGAGCAATGCGCAATCGCCCCGGCCGCCCAATTTTCAGGAGGAAATGGATCATGTTTGGCTTATTCAGGAAAAAGGAAGAACAAAAACCTGCGCCAGAGGCCGCTCCCGCGCCAGCAACTACGGGTGGAATCCAGTTCCATCCTGAATTGATCAAGGAACTCGTCGGCGATCACCACCGGCTGCTCCAGCTCCACGGCGGAATCAAGGAATATTTCGCCCGCCGCGATCTGGCGACGGTCTCGGGCCAGATGAAGGAGTTCGGTGTTCTGTTGCGCAACCATCTGCTCACCGAAAACATGCGCCTGTACATCTATCTGCAGCAAAGGATGGCCGGGGACGAAATCAATACGACGCTCGTGCGCTCCTTCCGCAAGGAAATGGACGGCATCGCCAAGACCGCCCTCGATTTCCTGGACAAATACAACGAGATAGAGAAAAAATCCGAAGCGGAACTCGCGTCGTTCGTGCCGGAATTCGATCGGATCGGCAGCGTCGTCAATGCGCGCATGAGGCGGGAGGAAGAAACGCTATATCCGCTCTACGCGGCAAGCTACTGAGCGCCTCGCGGGCGGGAACCTTCCCGCGCGCACCTGCAACGTCAAGCACTCCCCCTGCCCCGGCAGAACGCATCCAGGCCATCTGAATGCGCAACGGACCGATGCCGCCGGAAATTCCGCGTTCGTCATAGGTATTTCCCCCACTTCCATTTGGCTCCCGGCTGCGGTAGAAAGCTGCATGGATGCCTCTCTGAACGCCGAGCTTTCGGCTCTCCTCGATGCCCACCGCGACCGTCCCGGCGCCCTCTTGCCGGTGCTGCATGCCGTACAGGACGCGCTGGGCCACATTCCGCCGGCGGCAGTGCCCATTATCGCTCGCGCGCTGAACCTGTCGCGCGCCGAGGTGCATGGCGTGATCGGCTTCTATCGCCATTTCCGCACCCACGCGCCGGGCCGCCACGTCGTGCAGATCTGCCGCGCCGAAGCCTGCCAGGCGGTCGGCGCGCTCGATCTCGAGGCGCACGCCCGGCGGGCGCTCGGCTGCGGCTTCCACGCAACCTGCGCCGACGGCAGCGTCACGCTCGAGCCGGTGTATTGCCTCGGCAACTGCGCCTGCGGCCCGTCCGTGCGGGTGGACGACGAGATCGTCGGCCGCGTCGACGCGCGCCGCTTCGACGAGCTGCTCGCCGAGCTGCGGGACGCGCCATGAGCCGCGTCTTCGTTTCACTCGACACCAGCGCGCTGGCGCTCGGCGCCGAGCGCGTCGCGCAGGCCATCGCCGCCGAGGCGAAGCAGCGCGGCGCCGCCGTGGAAATCGTTCGCAACGGCTCGCGCGGCCTCTTCTGGCTCGAGCCGCTGGTGGAAGTCGAGGCCGGCGGACAGCGCCTCGCCTACGGCCCGGTGGCGCCGCGGGACGTCGCCTCGCTTTTCGAGGCCGGCTTCCTCGCCGGCGGCGCGCACGCTCTGGCGCTCGGGCCGACGCAGGACATTGCCTATCTCGCCCGGCAGGAGCGGCTGACCTTCGCCCGCGTCGGCCTCACCGATCCGCTCAGCCTCGACGACTACCGCGCCCACGGCGGCTGGCGCGGACTGGAGAACGCGCTCGCGCTGGCGCCGGCCGCCATCGTGCGCGAAGTCACCGACTCCGGCCTGCGCGGGCGCGGCGGCGCCGCCTTCCCCGCCGGCACCAAGTGGGAAACGGTGCGCGGTGCCGGGGCGGAGCAAAAATACATCGTTTGCAACGCCGACGAAGGCGACTCGGGCACCTTCTCCGACCGCATGCTGATGGAGGGCGACCCCTTCTGCCTGATCGAGGGCATGGCCATCGCCGGCCTCGCCGTCGGGGCGACACAAGGCTATATCTACCTGCGCTCGGAATACCCTCAGGCGGCGCGCATCCTGGCCGCCGCCATCGCCAAGGCGCGCGAGGCGGGCTGGCTCGGCGCCGACGTCGGCGGCTCGGGCCGCGCTTTCGACATCGAGTTGCGCCTCGGCGCCGGGGTCTACATCTGCGGCGAGGAGACCGCGCTGCTGGAAAGCCTGGAAGGACGGCGCGGCATCGTGCGCGCCAAGCCGCCGCTGCCGGCGCTGGCGGGACTGTTCGGCCGGCCGACGGCGGTAAACAACGTCATGACGCTGGCCGCGGTGCCGCTGATCCTCGAGCGCGGCGCGGCGTACTACCGCGACTACGGCATGGGCCGCTCGCGCGGCACCCTGCCCTTCCAGCTCGCCGGCAACATCCGCCACGGCGGGCTGGTGGAGAAGGCCTTCGGCGTGACGCTCAACGAACTGCTGCACGACTTCGGCGGCGGCACGCTGAGCGGCCGGCCGATCCGCGCCGTGCAGGTCGGCGGCCCGCTCGGCGCCTGGATACCGCCCGCGCAGTTCGACGTGCCGCTCGACTACGAGCGCTATGGCGAGATCGGCGCCATGCTCGGCCACGGCGGCATCGTCGTCTTCGACGACAGCGTCGACATGCTGCGGATGGCGCGCCATGCCATGGAATTCTGCGCCGAGGAATCCTGCGGCAAGTGCACGCCCTGCCGCATCGGCTCGACGCGCGGCGTCGAGGTGCTCGACCGTGTCGCCGCCAACCGCGACCGCGAGGCGCAGCTCGCCCTGCTCGACTCGCTCTGCGACACCCTGCTGCACGGCTCGGCCTGCGCGCTCGGCGGCATGACGCCCTATCCCGTCCTCTCCGCGCTCAGGCATTTTCCCGAAGACTTCGGCATCGGATCACAGGACCACGCGCCATGAAGCAGATCTGCGACATCGACCACGGCACGCCCGCCAGCACCTCGGCGGAACGGGTGACGCTCACCATCGACGGCCGCAGCGTCACCGTGCCGGCCGGCACTTCGCTGATGCGCGCCGCCAGCGAGATGGGCAATTCCATCCCCAAGCTGTGCGCCAGCGACAGCCTCAAGCCCTTCGGCTCCTGCCGCCTGTGCCTCGTCGAGATCGAGGGCCGGCGCGGCTATCCGGCTTCCTGCACGACGCCGGCGGAAGCCGGCATGGTGGTGCGCACGCAGTCGGAGAAGCTGGCCGAGCTGCGCCGCGGCGTCATGGAGCTGTATGTCTCCGACCATCCGCTCGACTGCCTCACCTGCCCGGCCAACGGCAACTGCGAGCTGCAGACCGCCGCCGGCAGGGTCGGCCTGCGCGAGGTGCGCTACGGGGCGGGCGCCAACCACCACGACGCCGCCAGCCGGCGGCCGGCGGACGCGTCGAATCCCTACTTCGCCTACGACCCGGCCAAATGCATCGTGTGCACGCGCTGCGTGCGCGCCTGCGACGACATCCAGGGCACGTTCGCCCTGACCATCGCCGGCCGCGGCTTCGCTTCGCGCATGGTGGCCGGCGAGGACCAGCCCTACCTCGAATCCGAGTGCGTCTCCTGCGGCGCCTGCGTCGCCGCCTGCCCGACCGGCTCGCTGATGGAAAAGTCCCTCATCGCGCGCGGCCAGGCGCACGGCAGCACCGTCACCACCTGCGCCTACTGCGGCGTCGGTTGCGCGCTCAAGGTGGAGACCCAGGGCAGCGAGATCGTGCGCATCGTGCCGCACGAGGCGGGCGGCGCCAACCGCGGCCACGCCTGCGTCAAGGGCCGCTTCGCCTGGGGCTACGCCACCCACCGCGACCGCATCGCGAAGCCGATGATCCGCGCCGGCATCGGCGAGCCGTGGCGCGAAGTGAGCTGGGAGGAGGCCCTGAATCGCGCCGCCAGCGAGTTGCGCCGCATCCAGGCGAAACACGGCCGCAATGCCGTCGGCGGCATCACCTCCTCGCGCTGCACCAACGAGGAAACCTATCTGGTGCAGAAGCTGATGCGGGCGGCGCTCGGCACCAACAACGTCGACACCTGCGCCCGCGTCTGCCACTCGCCGACCGGCTACGGCCTCAAGCAGACGCTGGGCGAGGCGGCCGGCACCCAGGCCTTCGATTCCATCGCGCATGCCGACGTGGTGATGCTGATCGGCGCCAATTCGACGGCCGCCCATCCGGTGTTCGCCTCGCGCCTGAAGCAGCGCCTGCGCCAGGGCGCCAGGCTGATCGTCATCGATCCGCGCGGCATCGAGCTGGCGCGCTCGCCGCATATCGCGGCGGACTGGCACCTCAAGCTGCGGCCCGGCACCAACGTCGCCGTGCTCAACGCGCTGGCCCACGTCATCGTCACCGAAGGGCTGGTCGACGAGGGCTTCGTGCGCGAACGCTGCGAGATCGATTCCTTCGAGGCCTGGCGCGACTTCGTCGCCCGGCCGGAGAACTCGCCCGAGGCGATGGCCGCCGTCAGCGGCGTGCCGGCCGAGGCGGTGCGCGGCGCCGCGCGCCTGTATGCGCAGGCCGGCAACGCGGCGATCTACTACGGCCTCGGCGTCACCGAGCACAGCCAGGGCTCGACCGCCGTCATGGCCATCGCCGCGCTGGCCATGGCCACCGGCAACATCGGCCGCGAAGGCGTCGGCGTCAATCCGCTGCGCGGCCAGAACAACGTGCAGGGCGCCGGCGACATGGGCTCCTTCCCGCACGAGTTTACCGGCTACCGCCACGTCGGCGACGACGCGGTGCGCGCCGCCTTCGAGGCCGAGTGGGGCGCCGCGCTCGATCCCGAGCCGGGACTGCGCCTGCCCAACATGCTGGAGGCGGCGCACGAGGGCGCCTTGCGCGCCCTCTACATCCAGGGCGAGGATATCGTCCAGTCCGACCCCAACTCGCAGCACGTCGCCGCGGCGCTGCAGGCGATGGAATGCGTCATCGTCCAGGACCTCTTCCTCAACGAGACGGCGCAATACGCCCACGTCTTCCTGCCCGGCTCGAGCTTCCTCGAGAAGGACGGCACCTTCACGAATTCCGAGCGGCGCATCTCGCCGGTGCGCCGGGTAATGCCGCCGCTCGGCGGCATGGCCGACTGGCAGGTGACCCAGGCGCTGGCCAACGCGCTCGGCTACCCGATGCGCTACGGCCATCCGGCCGAGATCATGGATGAGATCGCGCGGCTGACGCCGACCTTCCGCGGTGTCAGCCACGAGAAGCTCGAGCGTTTTGGCAGCCTGCAGTGGCCGTGCACCGAGGACGCGCCAGCAGGCACCCCGACCATGCACGTCGGCAGCTTCGTGCGCGGCAAGGGCCGCTTCCTGCCGACGCCCTACGTGGCGACTTCCGAGAAGGCCGGCCCGCGTTTCCCGCTGCTGCTCACCACCGGGCGCATCCTCTCGCAGTACAACGTCGGCACGCAGACGCGGCGCACCGGCAACAACGCCTGGTACAAGGAGGACCTGCTCGAGATCCATCCGCACGACGCCGCGGAACGCAACATCCGCGACGGCGACTGGGTCGGCGTGGCCAGCCGCGCCGGCGAGACCGTGCTGCGCGCCACCGTCACGGAGCGCGTGCAGCCGGGCGTGTGCTACACCACCTTCCACTTCCCCGAGAGCGGCGCCAACGTGCTCACCACCGACAACTCCGACTGGGCCACCAACTGCCCCGAGTACAAGGTGACGGCGGTGCAGGTGGTGCGCGTGACGCAACCCTCCGAATGGCAGCAACGGCGCCGCCGCTTCGCCGAGGAGCAGGCGCGCCTCAAACCGCGGGCGGAACAAGCGAGCGAGGCATGAAGATCGACTACCTTCTCAAGATGGCCAACCAGATCGCCGCCGGCTTCGCCGCGACGCCAGACGAGGCCGCCGCCAGCCGCGAGGTCGCCGGCCACCTCAGGCGCTTCTGGGCGCCGCAGATGCGCCGCCAGCTCGTGGAGCATGTCGACAGCCGGCGCGGCGAGGGCTTGTCCGAGCTCGTCATCCGGGCCGTCGGCGATTTGCGCTGACAGCGCCGCCGCTCCGGCCGCGCCGGCGCGGGCAAGGACCTAATCGCGGCTCAGCCGATAGCGCTCGACCTTCCGATAGACGGTATTGCGGCTCACCCCCAGCTCGTTCGCCACACGGGTGATGTTCCAGCGGTGGCGCTCGAGCAGCTGCTGCATGGCCTCGCGCGCGGCACGCTCCAGGCAGCTGAGCGCCCCGTCCTCCCCTGCCGCCGCGGCTTCGCCGGGAGCCGGCGGCGCTTCGCGCATTTCGGGCGGCGCACCGCGGCCGTCCTGCGCACGGAGCTCCGGCGGCAGGTCGGCCAGGCCGATCGCCGATTCCGCGGCGAGCGCGCCGGCGGTCTCCAGCACGTTGCGCAGCTGGCGCAGATTGCCAGGCCAGTGCCAGGCGGCCAGGCAGGCCAGCGCCGCCGGCTCGAGCGTCGCATCGGGTGCCAGTTCCCGCAGCATGGCGCGGATCAGTTCGGCGCGCCCGCCGCGCAGCCGCAGCGGCGGCAAGGTCACGGCGAAGCCGGCGAGGCGGAAATACAGGTCGCGGCGGAAGCTGCCCTCGGCCACCATCTGCTGCAGGTCGCGGTGGGTGGCGCAGACCACGCGCACGTCCACCTTTACCGCCGTCTCGCCGCCGAGCGGCGTGACTTCCCTTTCCTCCAGCACGCGCAGCAGGCGCGCCTGCAACGGCAGCGGCATGTCGCCGATCTCGTCGAGCAGCAGCGTGCCCTTGTCCGCGGCGAGGATGCGGCCGCGCCTGCCTTCGCGCGAGGCGCCGGTGAAGGCGCCGCCGCGGTAGCCGAACAGCTCGCTCTCGATCAGGGTGTCCGGCAGCGCCGCGCAGTTCACCGCGACGAAGGGTCCGGACGCGCGCGTGCCCGCCTCGTGCAGGGCGCGCGCGAAGACCTCCTTGCCGCAGCCGGTCTCGCCCTGCAGCAGCACGTAAATGCCTTTCTCGTACACCATGGCGGCGCGGGCGAAGTCGCGCTCGATGCCGGCATCGCCCCAGTTTCGCGGCGCAATTTCCGGCGCCGGAGCGCGTGCTTCCGCGCGCCGCACGGCAGTGCCGCGGCGCGGCGGCTTGAGGTGCACGAAGAGCGAGCGCCCGCCGGCGGCGGTGAGCGGCAGCGGATAGCCGGCGCTCTCGGCGGCGCGGCCGAGCAGCGCGTCGAGGCCGGTCTCCAGCACGTCGCGCACGTCGCGCCCGATCAGGCCGGCGCGGGCGGCGCAGCCGAGGTGCAGCATCGCACTGCGGTTGGCCGCCGCCACGCGGCCGTCGCCGTCGAGCGCGATCAGCCCCTCGTGGAAGGTGTGCAGCAGCTCGCGCCGGCTGTGCAGGCGCACCAGCTGCAGGTGCTCGTGGCGCGCCTCGAACAGGCGGTTCTCGATGGTATTGGCCGACATGCCGATGAGCATGCGGAAATGCTCGGCGCCGAGGTCCGACTCGGAGGTAACGTCGAGCACGCCGACCAGCGCGTCGCGCTCGTCGAAGATCGGCGCGGCGCAGCAGGACAGCCCGGTCAGGCTGGGAAAGAAATGCTCGCCGCGGTTGACCACCAGCGGGCGCCGCTCGGCCAGCGCGGTGCCGATGCCGTTGGTGCCGCAGGCGCGCTCGCTCCAGTCGCTGCCCGGGCACATGCCGATGCGCGCCGCCTGGCGCACGAAGATGCCGTCGCCGAGGGTCTCCAGCACGGTGCCGCCGGCGTCGGCGATCACCACCAGGGTGTCGCGGTCGGGCAGCTGGCGGTAGAGGCTGAGCGCCTCGGAGCGCGCGCTGGCGAGCAGGTGGCCGTTGCGCGCCTTGCATTCCTCCAGCTTCTCGCGCGACAGGCCGGCGAGCGCGAAGGCCCCGGCGGGATTCAGTTTGTGGTCGCTGACGCAGCGCTGCCAGGAGCGGGCGACGAAGCCGGCCTGGCCGGGCAGGCCCTCGCCCACCGCCCGCATGATGAAGTCGGCATGCCGCCTGGCCGCGAGATCCACCATGGCCCGTCCCCCTCGAAGCGTTCTTTTATGGAAGATCCATACTAGGTGGGCGAATGGACGCTCACAATCCGGGAATTCCCCCCGGCCGATGCGGGAAATCCCTTAGGCGAGGACAATAATCTCGCCGCGCCCGTCGCTCGCCAGGTCGCCCAGCCAGCGGCGGCCGCACCATTCGGCCGCTTCGTTCGCGCGCGCGGCGAAGGCGCCTTCGCCCAGGCTGGCGCGCCAGTGGCGACGCAGCAGGCGCAGGTAGACCTCCGAGACGAAGGCCGTCTCGACGAAGGTGGGCGACAGTGCCACCCCGGCGCCGAACAGCAGCAGGGTGCCGCGCCGCATGCCGTAGCCGGCGTGGGCGCCGGCGCGCCCGGCCACGGCGATGGTGCCGGCCACCATGCGCGCGGCGCAAAAGTCGCCGGCGTCGCCGCCGATCAGGATCTCGCCGCGCCGCAGCTTGTCGCCGCAGCGCGCGCCGGCGTTGCCGTCGACGATCACCCGCCCGCCCTGCATGCCGGCCGCCAGCCAGGGCAGCGCCGCGCCGAGCCGTTCGCCGGCGTCGCCGCTCACATGCAGCTCGCCGCCGCGCATGCCGGAAGCGGCGAAGGCGCCGACGCTGCCGCGCACCGTGACGCGCCCGCCGGCCAGCTCCGCCGCGACGAAATCGCCGGCCTCGCCCTCGATCTCGCACTCGCCGGCCGCCATGCCGCGCGCCGCGTCGCAGAAGCGCGCGTCCATGCCATCGAAGACGAGATGCGGGCCCGGCGTCCCGGCGACGCTGAAGAACTCGCCCAGCGCCGGCGTCTCGCGGCCCCAGCGCAGCGGCAGGCGTTCGATTTCGGCCGTACTCATCGTTGCCAGCCGGTCCGGCACGATGCCGGCGAGCGAGATGCGCCCCGGCGGCGGCTGGCGCAAAGTCAGTCTCAGTAACACGGCGCCCGCTCCAGGATCTCGCGCAATTTGAAATGGAACTGGCCGAGCTTGCCGCCGTAGTTGCCGGCGGTGACGCGGCGCAGGCCGTCGACCTCGCAGGCGGCGCGCAGGCCCGCCGCCATGGCGTCGGCGACGGCGTCCGCCGTGAGGCCGTCGATCACCGTTTCCAGCACGCAGTTCTCGCCCTCCGCCAGCGCGCTGGCGGGCCGGCCGCGCAGGGTCGGGCACCAGGCGTCGTTGGTGGACGCCGGCAGCGCCCTGTACTTCGAGCCGACCTTGGAGCCGGAGCGCACCACGCCGCCGGGGAAGGGCGCGATGACGCCGGGCACGCGGCGCAGCGCCGCCACCGCCCGCTCCGCCGCGGCGAGCGCCGCCGCCGCGCTCGCGGCGACGAAGATCAGGTTGCCGCCGCCGACCGCCTTGACCATCGGCGTCGTCTCCTCGCAAAGGAACTCGCCGTCCATCACCGGCACGCGCCAGTAGCGCCGCCCGCCGATCACCTTGGCGATCTGGAAGCCGTCGCCGAAATAGCGCAGCGCCTTGCCCATGGGCAGCGGCTCGCCCGCCTCCAGCCCGGCGAAGGCGGCCGTGCCCGGACAGGTGAGGATGCACTGGCCGACGCGCCGCTCGATCTGCTTCGCCAGCTCCTTGGTCGACACGGCGAAGAACAGCAGCGCCACGCCGGGCCGGCCGTCGGGCGTCTCTCCGGCGTCCAGCTCGCGTTCGATGCCCGCCTCGCAGCCGCAAGCGATGACCGAGGTGGCGAAGCCGGTGGCGGCGAGGCCGGCGTGGCGCGCCCAGGTCGCGTCGCGCGCCGTCACCACGATGCGCGCCGCCTTCATGCCGAAGGCCTCGGCGAAGGTGTCCTCGATGAAAACGCCGTTCAGTTTCATGCTCTCCTGCACGCATGCACGTGCAGCCGTCCGCCGTGGTTGCAGGCCTCGCACAGCTCCTCGTCGCCGATGGCGAAGCCGGCGAAGGCCTGCGTCATGTGGCTGCCGAAAAATCCGGCCAGCTCGCGCTCGATGGCGCGGTCGTACTCCGGCCGCACGACATGGGTGGCGCCCTGCGGAGCGGCCTGGATGCGCCCCTCGCGCACCACCTCGACGCCGTCCTTGAAGACCCAGGCCGGCGCGGCGAACATCGCCTCGCGGTCGGCCTGCTCGCGATAGGCGGCGATGTCGGCGGCGGCGCCGGCGCCGAGCTGGCCGCGGTCGGCGAGCCCGAGCAGGCGCGCCGGCGCGGCGCGCGTGACGACGGCGATCTCGTCGAGGCGGTACTCGCGCTTCAGGGAAGGCAGCAGCGACATCGACCGCGCCGCCGGGTGCAGGCGGGCAAACTGCTCGTCGCGGAAGGCCTTGTCGCAGAGCAGGCGGATCAGGTGCGGGTAGCTGGTGAACGGCGCGCCGTTGGGATGGTCGGTGGTGAGCACGATGCGCCAGGGATCCTCGACGAGCAGGAACAGCTCGAGGCCGATCGCCCACTGCAGGGCATTCACGTAGCTTTGGTCGCGGTAGCGGAAGGGCACCACGCCGCAGCCGGCGTCGCACTCGATGTCCATCAGCAGCGTCTTTTTCGGCGTGGCGTGGCCGACGTTGCGCTGCTGCGCCATCGAGTCGCCCGAGCAGGTCACCGTCTGGCCGAACATGATCTGGCCGATGTCGATGCTGACGTTGCGCAGGCGGTTCACCGCCTCGGCGATTTGCGCCGCGCCCGACGAGAACTTGAACTCGCCCTCCGTGCCGTAGCTGTGGAACTGGATATGGGTGAGGTGCAGCGGCAGCCCCTCCACCGCCGCCATCGTGGCGAGCGTCGTGGCGAGATTGCCGGCGGCGCCGAGGTTGCTGGCGTGCACGTGCAGCGGATGCGGCACGCCGAGGTTGGCCACGGCACGCGCGAGCGCCTGCAGGATGCGCCGCGGCGTCACGCCGTAGTGCGGGTGGGTGTCGTCGAGATCGAAGGCGCGGCGGTTGAACTTGAAGGCCGAGATGCCGCCCGGATTCACCACCTTGATGCCCATCGCCTGGGTGGCGGACAGGGTCCACGCCACGTAGTCGTCGATCTTCGCCTGCGGCGCCTCGGCGGCGAGCAGGCGCAGCAGGAAGTCGTCGCTGCCGAGCATGGCGTAGGCGCCGTGGTCGACGATCGGCGTGTCGCCCATCTCGAGGTGCGCCTGGCGCGCGTTGGTCGGCAGCATCGCCGGTTCGAAGCAGGCGGTATAGCCCATCTGCGCGTAGCGGTAGCCGGCCGCCAGCGTCGGCGTGGCGGCGTGGCCGCAGGCGCTGCGCAGCGGAATGTCGGATTCGAGATGCAGCGGCGCATGGTCCTCGGGCAGCAGGGTGCGCGCGATGTTCACCTTGCCGCCGCCGATGTGGGTGTGCAGGTCGATGCCGCCCGCCATCAGCACCATGCCCGTGCAGTCGATCTCCCGAGCCGCCGCGCCCGCCGGCGGCGCGACGATGCGGCCGTCCGCGAAGCACAGGTCGGCGACGGCGTCGACGCCGTTGGCCGGGTCGACGATGCGGCCGCCTTTCAAGCGCGTCAGCGGCATGGCTGTGTCTCCACCGCGGCCAATATGCGCGTCAGCACCTGCGCCGCGGCAGGCAGCGGCGCGGCATCCTGGCGCGGCGCGTAGAGCGTCACCACGCCGTCGCTGCGCACCAGGTGGCCGGCCGCATGCACGCCCGGCACGGCGGCGGGCATGACGATGCGCGCGCCCTCCGGCTCCAGTCCCGGCGCGGCGACGGCGATCGTCGGCACGCCGCGCGCCGCTTCGGGAAAAGTCAGTCCCGGCAGCACGGCGAGCCACAGCAGCAGGTCGGCGTCGCGGTAGTCGGGAAAGGGATCGTAGGCCACTTCTCCGCCGGCGAACGCGAGCGGCAGGGCGAAGCCGGTCTGCCAGGCGGCCACCGCGTTCGCCGTCAGGTCGCCAGCGCTGCCGGCGAGCGGCAGCGCCGCCCAGCGCGTCTCGCGGTTGAGGCCGAGGAGCAGCTGCTGCAACTCCTCGACGAGCAGGTCGGCGCCGGCGAAGTCGAGGTCGCCCGCCGCCCACAGCAGCAGGCCGTAGCGGCTGGATTTCATGCGTTCGGCGAGGCTCGCGAACCCCGCCGGCGCGGCGCGTTCAGCGAGGCGCCCATCGCAGCAGGCGCGCAGTGTCGCCACGGCATCGAACAGGTCGAGACCGCCGCAGTCGATGCGCTCGACCGGCACGCCGGCCGGCGCGTGTTCAAGGCGGTCCGCGCCGAGCAGGACGAGGCGCCGCGCCGCCGCCTCGACGAACACGGGTGCCGGCACGAACAGGCGTTCGAGAATGCGCGGGAAGCGCCGCGTCACGTCGCCGCCGACGACAACGACGAGATCGGCGCGGTTGCGCGCCTCGGCCAGCGTCGTCGCCACGCCGCCGCGGCCCTGCAGGGCGAAGAGGTTGCGCTGCGCGGCGGCCTGGTGCGCGTGCACGATGCGCGCGCCGCAGCGGTCGGCCAGCGCCAGCGCCGCGCGCATCATCTGCACGTCGCCGCCGAGCCCGCCGATGAGCGGCCGCCGCGCCCGCGCCAGGGCATCCGCCGCCGCCCGCAGCGCCACCTCCATGTCGACCGCGATCCCATCGACGCGCGCGCCTTCGCCTGCGTATCCGGCCCGGATCGCCGACCAGCCCTCCGCCGCCTTCGGGCACGCCGCTTGCAAGTGAGCGCTCGTGCCCGGAAAGGGCAGGTCGTCGCAAAGCAGGCCGCAGAAGGGGCAGACGAAGCGGTCGGGCGCGGTGGCGGAAGCGTTCATGCCGGAATGCCATGCAAGCCCCGCACCAGCCCCGCTTCACCGCAAGGCAGCCGGTCGTCCGCGACGCCGCCGCAACACAGTGTCACGAAACTGGAACAGCGCAATGCACGCCATCGACATCGAATGCCCGGCCCGCCTGCACCTGGGCTTCATCGACCCGGACGCCAGTTCCGGCCGCCGCTTCGGCAGCCTCGGCCTGGCCATCGACGGCCTCGGCACGCGCCTTCACGTGCAGCGCGCGCGCTCGGTGCGCGAGGCGTATTTCGCCGCCGGCGAGCGGGCGCAGGCCGAGCGCGAGCGCGTGCTCGCATGCCTGGAACGCTTGCGCGCGGCGCTCGACTTCAGGGCGCCGCTCGCCATCGAGCTGCTCGCGGCCATCCCGCCGCACGCCGGGCTCGGCTCGGGCACCCAACTGGCGCTGGCGCTCGGCTACGCCGTGGCGCGCCTGGCCGGATGCGAGGCGTCGCCGCAGCGAATCGCCGAGCTCACGCAGCGCGGCGCGCGCTCCGGCATCGGCATCGGCGTCTTCGAGCAGGGCGGCTTCGTCGTGGACGGCGGGCGCGCGGCGCAGACCACGCTGCCGCCGATCGTCGCGCGCCACCCCTTCCCCGCCGCCTGGCGCGTGCTGCTGGTCTTCGACGTCACGCACCGCGGCCTCTCGGGCGCGGCGGAAGCGGGCGCCTTTCGCGCCCTGCCGGCCTTCCCGCCGCGCCAGGCCGAGCGCATCGCCGCGCTCACGCTGCTGCACGTCCTGCCGGCGCTGGCCGAGGCCGACTTCGCCCGCTTCGGCCCGGCCGTCACCGAGATCCAGTCCCTCGTCGGCGACCACTTCGCGCCGGCGCAGGGCGGCCGCTTCGCCAGCCCGCGCGTGGCGCGCTGGCTCGACTGGTTCGCCGCGCGCGGCGCGCGCTGCCTCGGCCAGAGCTCGTGGGGGCCGACCGGCTTCGTCATGACGGCCTCGGCGGAGGAAGCGCAGCGGCTGCTCGAAGCGGCGAAGGCCGCGCGCACGCCGGACGATCCGGTGCGCTTCCGCAGCGCCGCCGGCCGCAACGTCGGCGCGCGCATCGTCGAATCGCATTCCGGCGCGCGGGCGCGCGCCTCGTAAATCCAGCCTCGGAGTAGAAATGGAAAAGCCCGCCATCCTGCACATGCTCACCCCGGCCCGCAACATGAGTCCCTTCGACGTCAACATGGCCATCGACGCCGGCTACCAGCACGCGCAGACCTATGCCGGCGTGACGCCGGCCGACGTCGCCGGGCTGACCCAGGACGCCATCTTCTCGCGCGGCCCGAAGGGCGTGCGGCGCACCGGCATCTTCATCGGCGGGCGCGAGATCGACGTCGCCGAAGACATGCTGCGCGCGGCGCGGGAGGCGATGACGCCGCCCTTCGTCGTCTCGCTGTTCTGCGACCCGAGCGGCGGCTTCACCACCGCCGCCGCCGCGGTGGCGGCGCTGGAGCGCGCGCTGGCCAGCCATGGCGGGCTCGCCGGCAAGCGCTTCCTGATCCTCGGCGCCGGCCCGGTCGGCGCCGCCGCCGCCGCGCTCGCCGCCGGCTGCGGCGCGCTGGTGCGACTCGCCAGCCACAGCTCGCTGGCGCGCGCGCGCGGCTTCACCGACATGCTGGCACAGCGCTACCGGGCCGACGTCGAGCCGGTCTGCTCGGACGACGCGCACCGGCGCGGCCTGCTGGCGGAGGCCGACATCCTGCTCGGCGCGGCCAAGGCCGGCGTGCAGGTGGTCAGCCGCGACGAGCTCGGCGCCGCCGGCCGCCTCGTTGCCGTCGCCGACCTCAACGCCGTGCCGCCCGAGGGCATCGAGGGGCTCGGCGTGCTCGACGACCGCAAGACGCTCGCCGCCGCCCCGGAGCGGGCGGTGGGCATCGGCGCCCTCGCCGTCGGCCAGGTCAAATACCAGACGCAGCGCCGCCTGTTCGAGCGGATGCTCGCCGGCGAGGCGGTGACGCTCGGGCTGGCCGAATGCTTCGAGATGGCGCGCGCGGTGTGCCGTGAATGACTACCTTCCCCCTGCCCCCCTTCCCGAGGAAGGGGGTAACTACGGCTCGCTACGCTCGCAGATGGTGACTGCACCTCCTTGGGGCGGCCCGGCGGAGGCGCCATGAGTGCCCCCGCCAAGCCTTGGCTGTTGGTTGGCGTGACGGTGCGCGCCCTGGCGCAGGCCGCCGCGCACGCGGGATTCGCGCCCTGCGCCATCGACGGCTTCGCCGACCGCGACACGCTCGCCGCCTGCGACGGCCGCGCGCTGCGGCTGCCGATGCAGGGCCTGTCGCCGGATTGGCGCCGGCTCGGCGACACCATCCGCGAGATGCGCCGCCGCCATGCGCCGCGCGGCTTCGCCGGCGCCGTTCTCGGCGGCGGGCTGGAGGCCTGCCCGGAACTGCTCGACATCGTCGGCGCGCACGCGCCGCTCGCCAACGCCGACAAGGAGGCCGTGCTCGCGGCGGCCGTCCCGGCGCGCTGGTTCGCCCTGCTCGACGGGATCGGCGCGCCGCATCCGAAAGTCAGTCTGCACGAAGCGGCGCCGGGCCCCGGCTGGCTGCTCAAGCGCGCCGGCGGCACGGGTGGCCAGCAGGTGCGGCCGTGGCGTCCCGGCATGGCCTGCGAAACGGGCGATTATTTTCAGCGGGTGGCACGGGGCCGGCCGGCCTCCGCGCTGTTCCTCGCCGCCAACGGCGAAGCGCGCATCGTCGGCTGGCAGCGCCTGCTGCTCGCGCCCACGCCCGAGCTGCCCTTCCGCTACGGCGGCGTGGTCTGCGACGATGCCCTGCCGACGCGTGCCCAGGCGCGCATCGCCGCCGCCGTCGACGCGCTGGCGCGGCGCCTGCCGCTGCGCGGCCTGGCCGGGCTGGATTTCCTGGTCGACGGCGAGGCGGTGCAGGTGCTCGAGCTCAATCCGCGCCCGACCGCCAGCCTCGCCCTCTACCCTTCGCTGAATCCATTCTTCCTGCACCTCGAGGCCTGCGCCGGCCGCCTGCCCGACGCGCCGCTGCTGACCGGCTGGCGCCCCTGCGGCGAGGCGGTGCTGTATGCCGAGGCGCCGCTGTGCATTCCGGCCGACCATCGCTGGCCGCCCAACTGCGCCGACCTGCCCGCCGACGATGCGAATTTCTCGCCTGGCGAGCCCATCTGCAGCGTGCGCGCCTCGGCGTCCTCGACGCGCGGCCTGGTGGGGCGGCTCGGCCTGCGCCTGCGGCGGCTTTCTTCCACTCTGGAAAAACGACATGAACACGACTCCGAGCGTGAACGCGCTGGCGGCGCCGCTGGCCGACTCGCTGTGTGCTGACGCCGAGCGCCTGCGCCTGAAGGTGAGCGGCGGCGGCGATGCGCCGCGCGTCGTCGATGCCGGCATCGCCTGCGCCGGCGGCATCGAGGCCGGCCGCCGCATCGCCGAGATCTGCCTGGGCGGGCTCGGCCGCGTGCGCGTCGCCGCGGGCGGCGACGCCTGGCCGCTGGCGCTGGCGGTGACGAGCTCGCAACCCGCGCTCGCCTGCCTCGCCAGCCAGTACGCCGGCTGGAGCCTCGCCCACGGCGAAGGCAAGCAGGCCTGGTTCAGCCTCGGCTCCGGCCCGGTGCGCGCGCTGGCGCGCAAGGAAGAACTCTTCGCCGAACTGGGCTACGCCGACCGCCACGACCGCAGCGTGCTGGTGCTGGAGACCGACCAGCCGCCGCCGCAGGCCGTCGTCGACAAGGTGCTCGGCGACGCCGGCCTGGCGCCCGGCGGGCTGACCATCGTGCTGACGCCGACCGCCTCGCTCGCCGGCACCACGCAGGTGGTGGCGCGCGTGCTGGAAGTCGCCCTGCACAAGGCGCACGCGCTGGGCTTCGACCCGCGCGCCGTCGTCGACGGCATCGGCTGCGCGCCGCTGCCGACGCCGGGCCGGGATTTCCTCACCGCCATGGCGCGCACTAACGACGCCATCCTCTACGGCGGCGCCGTGCAGCTGATGGTCGACTGCGACGATGCCGCCGCCGAGGACCTCTGCCGGCGCCTGCCCGCCTCCTGCTCGGCCGACTACGGCCGTTCCTTCGGCGAGCTGTTCAAGGCCGCCGGCCACGACTTCTACAAGCTCGACCCGATGCTCTTCGCCCCGGCGCGCGCAGTCGTCGGCAACCTGCGCAGCGGGCGCAGCTTCTCCGCCGGCGCGGTGGACCGCGAGCGGCTGCTGGGCTTCTGGCTGGGGCAAGCGTGAGCGCCGCCCGCCGGGCCGCCCCAAGGGCGGCGCAGCCAACAAATTGGAGCGGCGCAGCCGCGAACAACCGTCACCCCCTTCCTCGGGAAGGGGGCGGGGGGAAGGTCTTGTGATCGCCCTCATCACCGACGAACCCCACGCCTGGCACACGCGCGAACTGAAGCGCGCCTTCCTCGCGCGCGGCCGCGCCTGCCGCACGGTCGACCTGCGCCAGTGCCGCATCGACCTCGCCCAGCGCCCGCACGGCCTGTTCCTGCCCGGCTTCGCGCGCGCGCTGCCGGCGGCGGCCTTCGTGCGCGGCGTGCCGGGCGGCACGCTGGAGCAGGTGGTGCTGCGCCTGGACATCCTGCACGCCCTGCGCGAGCTCGGCGTGCCGGTGTACAACGACGCGCGCGCCATCGAGAAAAGCGTCGACAAGGCGATGACCAGCTTCCTGCTGCATCGCGCCGCCGTGCCGACGCCACTGACTTTCGCCGCCGAGGACGCCGCCGGCGCCGGCCGCTTCGTCATGCGCGAGCTGGCCGCAGGGCACAAACTGGTCTCCAAGCCGCTGTTCGGCTCGCAGGGCAAGGGGCTGGCGCGCATCGACGCCGTGCCCGCGGCAGCGCCGCTCGCGGACGGCGTCGCCTACCTGCAGCGCTGGCTGCCGCCGCGCGGCAGGCTGTTCCAGGACTGGCGCGTGCTCGTCGCCGGCGGACGCGCGCTGGCCGGCATGCGGCGCGAGAGCCGGCACTGGATCACCAATGTCGCGCGCGGCGGCAAGCCGCGGCCGGTCGACCTCGCCGGCGCCGAACACGCCGACCTGGCGCGCTGGGCGGTGGCGGCGGCGCGCGCGCTGGGCATGGACTACGCCGGCGTCGACCTGATGCGCGACACCGACGGCCGCGCCTGCGTCATCGAGGTGAACGGCGTGCCGGCCTGGCGCGGCCTGCAGCGCGTCACCGACCTCGACATCGCCGGTGCCCTCGCCGAGGACCTCATCGGCCGCAGGATGGCGCCGGACAGGATCGCGGCACATGGCTGAAGCCGCCATCGGCGCCGCCTTCCTCGCCGCCTGCAGGCTGGACGTGGCGGCGCTCAAGCCGGGCAACGTGCACCATTACGCCGACGGCCACGGCATGCGCGCCGAGGATTTCGTCGCCAGCGCCGAGGCCGCCGCGCCGGCGCTGTGCCGCGACGGCCGTCCGCTCGGCCGGCGCCTGCTCGACGCCGTGACGGCGACGCGGCAAGCCGTCGGCTGCAACACCAACCTCGGCATCCTCCTGCTCTGCGCGCCGCTGGCGCTGGCGGCCGAGCGCGCTTGCGGCGACAGCCTGGAGCGGGCCGTCGTCGAGGTGCTCGCCGGGCTCGACGCGGAGGATGCCGCGCTCGCCTATCGCGCCATCGCCCTGGCGAATCCCGGCGGACTGGGCGAGGCCGGCGAGCACGACGTGCGCCGGCCGCCGCGCCTCGGCCTCGTCGAGGCGATGGCGCTGGCCGCGCCGCGCGACCGCATCGCCCGGCTCTACGCCGACGACTTCGCCGACCTGTTCGGCTTCGCCCTGCCCCTGCTGCGGAATCGCCTCGAGGCCGGCGACGACATCGAGACGGCGACGACGATGCTCTACCTCGCCCTCCTGGCGCGCTGGCCGGACAGCCACCTGTTGCGCAAGTTCGGTGACAGCGCGGCACAGACTGTAACCCGCGAAGCGGCCGATCTGCGCATCAGACTGCGCGCCGAGCCGGTCGCGGCAAACCGCCACGCGCTGCTGCTCGACTGGGACAAGCGCCTGAAACAACAGGGATTCAACCCCGGCACCAGTGCCGACCTGACGGTCGCGACGCTGTTCGCCCACGGCCTGATGCAGATGCAGGAGGCTCTGGCGTGATTCCTGCGAATGGATCGCCGGCGGCATCGCGCCGCGCAGTTCCATCAACCCATACCGGAGAACACAATGGCAAAGATCAATCGCGTCATGGTTGGCGAATCCCTGGTCGGCGACGGCAACGAGATCGCCCACATCGACCTCATCCTGGGCCCGCGCGGCTCGGCGGCGGAAACCGCCTTCTGCAACTGCCTCACCAACAACAAGGACGGCTTCACCGCCCTGCTGGCGGTGGTGGCGCCGAACCTGATGTGCAAGCCGAACACCGTGATGTTCAACAAGGTCACCATCAAGGGCGCCAAGCAGGCGGTGCAGATGTTCGGCCCGGCGCAGCGCGCGGTGGCGATGGCGGTGGCCGACTCGGTCGAGGACGGCACCATCCCCGCCGCCGAGGCCGACGACATCTTCATCTCGGTCGGCGTGTTCATCCACTGGCAGGCCGAGGACGACGCCAAGATCCAGGACTTCAACTACCGCGCCACGCGCGAGGCGATCAGCCGCGCCGTCGCCGGCGAGCCGAAGGCCGCCGAGGTGGTCGCCAAGAAGCGCACCTCGCCCCATCCCTTCGCGGCGAAGGTCTGAGGCCAGCCGCCCCGCTCCCCGACGACCGCTCCCTCTCCCCGCCCGCGGGGAGAGGGCCGGGGTGAGGGGCATGCACATTCTCCCGGTCATCGATCTTCTCGACGGCCAGGTGGTGCGCGCCGTGGCGGGCGAGCGCGCGCGCTACCGGCCGGTGCGCTCGCGCCTCGCCGGCGATGCCGACCCGGTCGCCGTCGCCGCCGCCCTGCTCGAGCTGGCGCCCTTCGCCGCCGTGTATGTCGCCGACCTCGACGCCATCGCCGGCGATGGCAGTCCGCGCAACCTCGACTCCCTGCAACGCCTCGGCGCCGTGCTCGGCCGCCGCGGCGTGGGCGAGCTGTGGCTCGACGCCGGTCGCGCGGCGTGGACCGGCGAGCTCGCCGCGCGGCTCGCCGCACGCGGCGTCGCGCTCGTCCCGGTGACCGGCTCGGAGAGCCTCGCCGCCGGCGAGCAGCCCTCCGTTTCGTCCGCAGGCATCCTTTCCCTCGACCACCGCGCCGGCAGCTTCATCGGCCCGCCCGGCCTCGAACTCGACGCGCGGCGCTGGCCGCGCCGCGTGCTGGCGATGGAGCTCGCCGGTGTCGGCATGCGGCGCGGCCCGCCGCGGGAACTCCTCGCCGCGCTGCGCGGCCGCGCGCGCGCGGCCGGCCGCGACGACATCGCGCTCTATGCCGGCGGCGGCGTGCGCGACGCCGCCGACCTCGCCCGGCTCGAAGCCGACGGCGTCGCCGGCGCCCTCGTCGCCACCGCGCTGCACGACGGCAGCCTCGACGCCGCCGCGCTGCGCCCCTTCTTCGCCGGGGCCGCCGCATGATGCGCGTGCTGGTGCATGAATACGCCAGCGGCAGCGGCGCCGCCCTGCCGGCCTCCATCGTCGCCGAAGGCCGCGCCATGCGCGACGCGCTGTGCGCCGACCTCGCCGCCGTGCCGGCGCTGGCCCTGCTCGCCAGCGCCGCGCCCGGCCTGCCGCCGCCGCCCTGCGGCGAGCGCGTGACGCCGCGCGACGGCGAGCGGGACACGGATTTCCTGCTGCGCGCCGCGCACCTGGCCGACGCCGTCTGGCTCGTCGCGCCGGAATCCGCCGGCATTGCCCTCGGCCACGTGCGCGCGCTGGAGCAGGCCGGCATCGCCGTGCTCGGCTGCGCGGGCGAAGCGGTCGAACTGGCCTCGAGCAAGTCGCGCACGCTGGCGCGGCTGGCCGAGGCCGGCATCGCCACCGTGCCGACCTGGCCGCTGGCGCAGGCGCCGCTGGAACGCCACCCCGCCTGGGCCGTCAAGCCCGACCGCGGCTGCGGCTGCGAGGAAGGGTACCGCCTGAGCGCCGCGCAGGCGGCGGCCCGGCGCGGCAGCGAAGCCGCGGCGGAGCGCATCGCCCAGCCCTGGCTGCCGGGGCTGGCCATGAGCCTGTCGCTGCGCGTCGCCGGCAGCGAGGCCGAACTGCTTTCCATCAACCGCCAGCACATCGCCGTCGCCGCCGACGGCGCGCTCTCGCTGCTGGGGCTGAGGCAGGGCCTCGCGCTGCCGCCGCAGGCCGACGCCGCGGCGCTGGCGCGGCGCATCGTGCAAGCCATCCCCGGCCTGCGCGGCTTCGTCGGCGTGGATTTCGTCCTCGGCGTCGACGGCCGCATCACGGTGCTCGAAGTCAATCCGCGCCTGACCAGCGCCTACGTCGGCCTCTCGGCGCGCCTTAACCGCAACCTCGCGGCGGAAATCCTGGCGGATTTTCTGGAAGCGGCCTGCCATGCCTGACGCGGTCGGCTGGGACATCGGCGGCGCCCACCTCAAGGCGGCGCGCTGCGCCGGCGGACGGCTGGAGAGCGTGCGCCAGCTGCCGACGCCGCTGTGGCTGGGCCTGCAGCACCTCGACGAGGCCGCGGCCGCCGTGCTCGACACCCTGCCGGCAGCGCCGGTGCTGCACGCCGTCACCATGACGGGCGAGCTGGCCGATCTTTTCCCCGACCGCCACCGCGGCGTGTGCGGCATCGCCGACGCCTTCGCCGCGCAGCTGGCGCGGCGGCGCCCGCGCGACGGCCTGCGCTTCTTCGCCGGCGACGCCGGCCTGCTGCCGCACGCCGAGGTCGCCGCCGCCAGCCGCGCCATCGCCTCGGCCAACTGGCTCGCCAGCGCCGCCTGGTGCGCCGCCGCGCTCGGCGACGGCGTGCTGGTCGACCTCGGCAGCACCACCACCGACATCGTGCCCTTCGCCGGCGGGCGCATCCGCGCCATCGGCGCGAGCGACGCCGAGCGGCTCGAATCCGGCGAGCTGGTCTATCTCGGCGTGCTGCGCACGCCGCTGATGGCGCTGGCGCAGCGCGTGCCCTTCGGCGGACTGCTGCGCCGGCCGATGAACGAATACTTCGCCACCACCGCCGACGTCATGCGCCTGTGCGGCGAGATCGACGAGGCGACCGACATGCTGCCCGCCGCCGACCAGGGCGAGAAAAGCCTGGAAGCCAGCGCGCGCCGCCTGCTGCGCATGGTGGCCGAGGACCTGCCCGAGGCGGGGCTCGATCGCGCGCGCGAACTCGCGCGCTGGTACCGCGCGCGCCTCGTCGACGAGCTGCACGGTGCGCTTGACGAAGTCCTGCAGCGCGGCGCCGTGCCGCCGCGCGCGCCGCTGGTCGCCGCCGGCATCGGCGCGCCGCTGGTCGAGGAACTCGCCGCGCGCGCGCGCCGCCCGCTGCTGCGATGGGAGGAGCTGCCCGGCATGGAAGCCGCCACGGCCGAAGCACGCGCCTGGTCGGCGCGCTGCGCCCCCGCCGTCGCCGTGGCGCGGCTCGCCGCGGAGTGCGACGCATGACGGCGCCCACCGTCGTCAAGCTCGGCGGCAGCCTCGCCGCCGCCGCGCAGCTGCCGCGCCTGCTGCACGAACTCGCGCGCCTGCCCGACCTCGTCATCGCCCCCGGCGGCGGCCCTTTCGCCGACGCCGTGCGCCGCGCCCAGAAAGAGCGCGGCTTCGACGACGCCGCCGCGCACGACATGGCGCTCCTCGCCATGGCCCAGTTCGGAAGAATGCTCGCCGCGCAAGCCGGCTTCCGCGCCGCCCGGGGCGCCGGGCGCATCGCCGCCGCGCTCGCGCGCGACCCCTCTCACCCGCCGCTCGTCTGGCTGCCCGACCCCGCCACCGACGCCCCCGACGTCGAGCGTTCCTGGCGCATCACCGGCGACTCGCTCGCCCTCTGGCTCGCCCACCGCCTCGGCGCCCGCCGCCTCGTGCTGCTCAAGTCCTGCCCGATCCCGACGGCCGACCTGACCGCGCTGGCGGCGGCCGGCATCGTCGATGAGGTGTTTCCGGGGATGGCGCGGGAGTATGCGGATGTCCGCGTCGGCTTGATCGACGCGACGCGGGCGGCGAACCTGCGGGATGGACTGATCGGTTGCGAGAGTTTGCTATCGGCTCGGGAAGACGAGCGAAGCTTGAGTGCAGCTTCCTGAAGCCGCTGTCTTCACGCTGACCGTGTGGCGGGGACCGTATCTGGAAAAGTCAGTCTCTGCGATACGGCGATATGGCAGGTCGAAGGAAGCTTTCGACCCAAAGCAGATATAGCAAGAGGGCGAAAGCAGACGATCAGAGATCGAGAATTTCGGGTCGGTAAAGCTGCGTTGGCATTACCAGTAAGCAGGATTGTCGAACTCTTGTACGCACGCAGGACGACTTTTCAGGATTGGAATCGCTTCTCCCGATAGGGGTTGGCCAAGCCAACCTTCTGGCATTGAGAGTGGTAGCGGGGACTGGATGACATCTTCCGATAGCGCCTGAAACCCCACCTTGGAGTAGAAGGCAGGATCGCCATAGGTGACAACCAGTGTTGCAGAGCGATTTTTCAACTCGTCCAGCCCAAATCTGATCAATGCCTGCCCGATACCCTTTCCCTGATGCGCGGTGCTGATTGCAACTGGAGCGAGCATGTAGGCTTCGACAGGCTCAGCGAATCGAAGTCGGGAGAAGAAGATTGCCCCAATCAATGCCCCGTCTGCATAGGCACCCATACAGATAGTTTCCTGATTGTCGGTGCGTGCGGCCAGCGCTAAGGCAAGGCTGCCAATCAGGTTCCCTTCATGTTCCCCTTCGGATGACGAAAAGACAGAAGTGAACAGGCTTGCCACCCCTTGCTTGCTGTTGTTGTCGAGAATCTTGAATTTCATGCTTCGTCCTGAAATGTGCTCACGCTAAAGTAGTGCAGCATAGCCGAGAGGTGCCACGGCAGCTTTACGGCATGGAATCAAACTTCCGCTTCTGGCCGCTTCCAGACCTTCCCATACCCCATCGCCGCATCGCAGCGACTGACTTTCCAGGTAGCGCAAAAGTCAGCCCCACCAGGACGGCTATGCGGAACTTCAGGGTACGACTCCGGAAGCGATTGACTTCGACTACTTCAACCCCGAGGCCTTCCGCGCGTCTTTCATCGGAAGCAGAAGCAGAAGCGGGTCGAGCGGCGAGGGCTCGAATCCGTACTTCTCGTAGACGCTGCGCGCGGCGGCGTCCTTGGCGTGGACCAGGATCGCGCGAATGCCGGCCAGTTCCGCCGCCTGCGTCGTGCGCAGGATCGCGTCCTTCAGCAATCCCCTGCCGATGCCTTGCCCGGCATGGCGCCGATCGACCGCCAGCCGCGCGAGAAGCATGACGGGGATCGGATGGCGGCCTATTCCCTGCGTGACCCGGGCGGGAGCGCTCGCGTGGTCGACGGCGCCGACGGCGAGGCTATGGAAGCCGACGACGACCTTCCCCTGGCAGACGACGAAGGTGCGCGCGGTGTCGGCACGCTGGCTGGCAAGCGCATGGCGCCTGAACCACAGGTCGAGCGCCGCGACCCCGCTGTCGAAGCCGTCCGTGTCGTGGGCGGGCCCGAGCTTTTCGGGCGCCGAGATCAGCTTTCCCAAGGCGCCTTGTGCTGCATCAGTTTCTTGAGGGCCGGTTTGGTCCTCGCCGGGCGATCGAGAATCTCGTTGAAGGCTTTCCACTGCGCCTGGTCGACAAGGAAGTAGCGCTGATCGAGCAGGGTCTGCTCGGCGACGGCGCAGGCACTGTCGAGGATGAACTCGGTGAGCGTCTTGTTGGCCGCATGGGCGGCGCGACGCAGCAGCGCTTCCTGTCCCGGCGCCGCGCGCAGGCCGAGCCGGCCGCTGCGCTGGGTGGCGGCGCGGGGTTTGCGGGCTGTACTGGCGGCGGCTTGGGAGGGCATGGCGTGCTCCTGGTCAATGTTTGTACATTGTACGAACAAAGTGCGATGGCGGCAAGGCGCAGCCCTGGCCTTCGGCTCGCGTTCTGCATGCGCGGCCGCCTTCACCGATCTGGTCGCCCGCGCCACTTCCTTCTCGATCCAATCCTGTTCAGCCATGTAATTTCTCCCACTCGTCCAGCAGCCGCGCCCGGTTGTCCCGGACCAGCCGCAAGGCTTTTCTCGGATTCGCTACCGACAACGAACTCCGGGGCCTCTCGGCCACCCTTGGCCCCGCGAGATAAATCTTGCATGTCTCGCCGCCATGGAACACATGCACATGAGACGGGTCGTGATCGTCGGGGAAGATCACGAAACCAGGCCAAAGGCGCGAAAGATCTCGGGCATGGCCGACTCTATCCTATCCGTTGGGTTATTGCCGAAGGGATTCCTGGAGCAGATATACAGGCGCCGTATTGGGGAGACTGACTTTTTCCACCCTCTCCCCTGCCCTCTCCCGCCAGCGGGAGAGGGAGAAAGGCGGGAGTGCTAGGCGGCGACGAAGCCGGGCAGCCGGGCGGCTTTGGTGTCGAGGGTTGCCGTGGCCCGGCATCCCAGCCGCCGGTTGCGGGCGCCGATCAGGCAGTCGGCGAAATCGGCGGGGGTGTCCTTCCAGACGAAGAGCGCTTCCTCGACGGCCGGTTCGTCCTCGAATCCGACATCGGTCGCGTCGAGCAGGCCCGAGAAGGCGCCGGCGATGCGGCTCTTCGACAGGCCGTAGCGGCTGCGCAGCACCCATTCGGCTTCCATGAGCACCAGCTGGCTGACGAAGACGCGGCGTCCGGCGGCGATTTCGCGTTTGATCAGCCTGCGCGCCCGCTCGAACTGGGCCTCGTCGTCGCGCACCAGGAAGCGGACGAGGACGTTGGTGTCGATCCCCAGCATCAGCGCGACAACTGCCCGACCGGCAGGGATTTGCGTCCCTTCCTGTGCAATGCGCCCGCCAGCTCGGCGACGCTGCGGCTCTTCACGCGCATGACGACCGTGCCGTCCGGCATCAGGGTGAACGTCATGCGGTCGCCGGCCTTCATGGCGAGGCTGTCGCGGATTTCCTTGGGGATCGTCGTTTGTCCCTTGCTGGTCAGCGTGGCTTCGTTCTGCATGGCCCTCTCCGTGTGTCCTTACGATTCGCATTGTAGTAAGGACTACGGCGGATGGCAACGAACGGCTAGGCGGGGACGACTGGATTCCGGGTTCCGCTTCGCGGCCCCGGAATGACGAGGTGGTTCGGGTGTGCGGATTGTGTTCCGGCGGCGCGCAGCCGCTCGCGCACGGCGCGGAAGGCGGCGGTATCGAGGGCAGCGCTGCGGTCGCCGGCGCAGAGGGCGCCGCGGAAGCCGAGGAGGTCGGCGCCGGTGGCGGCGAGCGGCTCGATGTGCTCGGCGCGCAGCGAACCGGCGAGGCCGGCGAAGCGGCCGGCGGCGTGCGCGGCTTCGACGAAGCGCGCGAGCTCGTCCGGCGCGAGCAGCTCGGGCAGGCTGCCGCGCGACTTGGCGGCGGTGTCGAGCATGACGCCCACCACGTCGCAGTCGCCGATGGCGCGGCGGGTGAGTTCGAGGATCTCGCCGATGCCGCCCAGCTTGTCGGCGGGCAGGACGGCGACGAGGGCGATCGCGTCGTCGCGCAGCGCGCGGCCGAGCGCGCGCAGGCCGGCGGCGGCCTCGGCGCCGCGCGCGAAGACGCCGAACTTGACGATGTCGGCGCCGTTGGCGGCGGTGGCGCGGATGGCGGCGGCGAGGGGCGCCGTGTCGAGCGGCAGGTCGCCGACGGTGGCGGAGACGGTCGGCCGCCGGCTGCCCAGCGCGGCGAGGATGGCGCGCTGTTCGTCGAGCGCGACAGCGCCGAGGGCGCCGTGGCGCGGCTCCTTGAGGTCGATGATGTCGGCGCCGAGGGCGGCGGCGAGGCGGGCTTCGTGGCGGTTGCGGACGCTGGCGAGCAGGAGCCAGCCTCCCCCCCGCCCCCCTTCCCGCGGAAGGGGGTGACGGATGTTCGCGGGCTGCACCCGCTCCGTGTCCGCGTGAATCACGCGCGCAGCTTCTCGCGGTGGCGCGCCACGGCTTCCATGAGCCAGCCCCAGGCTTCTTCTTCCTCCGCGCCGGCAGTCTTGTCGATGGCGATGCGCAGGGCGTCGAGCTCGCGCGCGACCTTGTCCGGCGGCAGCAGGTGCAGGCGGCTGACCAGGATCGCCGCTTCGATGACGGCGGCCTTGGCGCGGTTGAAGCCGGGGAACGGCGCGTGATTGGCGCGCGCGAGCAGGCGCAGGAAGAAGCGCGGGCGCTGCGGGTCGTCCTCGACGCGCTCGACTTCCAGCTCCTCGTGGGCGAGCGCGCAGGCGAGGCGCGCGCAGGCAATGCGCCGGGCCTCGCAGGTCGGCCACTCGCGCCGGCCGGTGAGGCAGCCGGCGAAGAGGCGCACATCGTCGACGTGGTTCAGCGTGGCGCAGGGCCAGCGCTGCAGGTTCTCCAGCGTGGCCGAGGGGCGGAAGGGCTGCAGCAGCACGCCCTCGGCGCCGTCGGGCAGGATGACCGACTGCGCGCCCATCGGCGCGAGGTGGGCGCCGCCGTCGGCGCGGCGGGTGACGACCAGCGTCTCGCGGATCATGGGCATGCGTCTTCCCTTTCGGCGCGGCCGCGCAAGTCGGCGACGCGCCATTCGAGCGGGGCGTCCTGCACGTAGCGCTTGCCCAGGCGCCAGGCGATCTCGGCGCGCGCCATCTCGACGCCCATGTAGAAGGCGTGGGCGCCGTCGTGGTCGAGCTTGAGGTGCGGGAAGACCTGGTAGGGGTCGGCGGCGCTCCAGAAGCCGTCGCGGTTGAAAACGTGCACGCCCTCGGCGCTGGTCTGGATGCGGAAGCTGGGGTCGCGCACGCGCACGGCGACGGCGCGGATCTCCTCGAACGCCTGCGGCCAGGGCCGCTTGTCGTGCACCGTCATGAGGCCGCCGCCGAAGCCGCGCGGCAGCGCGCCTTCCTCGCGCGCGGCGTGCATCAGGCGGCGCGCGAAATCGGCCTCGCGCACGGCGGCGCAGGCGTGGCCGCTGACGCTGGTGGTGAGCACGGCGTCGATGCCGAGCTCCGAGGCGAGGCCGAAGAGCAGCGCGTTGATGCCGCTGGTGTCGGCGTCGGTGAGCTCGGTGAGGTTGCCCACGCCCATCAGGATGCCGAGCTCCGGAAACTGCCGGCGCAGGCGGCGGTAGCGGTGCAGCGAGTCGGCGAAGCCGAAGTGGATCGGCTCGAGGATCGGGTCGGCGAGGAAGGGCCGGCCGCGCTTCTGCATGGCGCGCACGGCGCGCGCGAGCGAGGCGTAGGAGCCGCGCCGCGCCGGGATCAGCACGGGCACGGCCGTGCCCTCGTCGGCGATGTGCAGGGTGTGCTCGGTGAGCGAGAGCAGGTAGTCGGCGCCGCAGCGCGTGGCGCGCGCGAGCTCGGCCTCGTCCACCGAGTCGACGCTGACGGCGTGGCCGCGGCGCTTGAGTTCGGCGACGGCTTCCTCGAGGTGCGGGAAGGGCGTCTCGGGCAGGCAGCCGAGGTCGATGACGTCGGCGCCGTCGGCGGCGTGCTCGCGCGCGCGGCCGACGATGGCGTCGACGGACAGGCGCGGCGCGTCGACGATCTCGGCGAAAATTTTCACCGAATAGCGCGAGAGGTCGCGGCGCTTCGGTTTCTCGCCGAAGTGCTCGGGCAGGTCGGCGAGCTCCTCGGGGCCGCGCCGCACCGGCAGCCCCAGCTCGGCGGAGAGCGCCTCGAGGTCGCCGCGGCAGCGCCCCGGCACCATGACCCAGTCGAAACCGCGCGGCTGGGCGAGGCGGCGGCGGATCAGCTCGGCGGTCATCAGCGCCGCCACCTGCAGGCCGAGCTGGCGCACCTCCCACGCGAAGCGGCCGGGTGCGAGGCGCTCGAGGGTGGCGCGCAGGGCCGGCTCGGCCAGGCGGCCGGTCAGGAAGAGGATGCGCTGCATGCGCCCTCCCATTCGGCGATGCGCGCGCGCAGCGCGGCGGCGAGCTCGGCCGGATTGGCGACGACGGTGGTGGCCTCGAAGCCGCGCAGGCGCTCGCTGTTGTCGAGGTCGATGCGGCGCGGGTAGAGCACGACGCGGCCGCCCGGCGCGTCGGTGACCACCACCGGCTCGGTGTCGCAGGCGAAGACGATGCAGGGGATGCGGCACTTGCCGGCCTGGGCGTACATGTTGGTGGCGAGCGAGTCGGAGAGGCCGATGACGCATTTCGCCACGGTGTTGGAGGTGGCCGGCGCCAGCACCACGCTGTGGTAGCGGCCGCGGTAGAGCAGGCCCACCGGCACCGAGCTGTAGTTGGTCTCGCGCAGCAGGCGGCCGTTGGCGCCGAGCGCCCGGCGCAGCTGTCCGAGCGGCCAGCCGTACATGGGCAGGATCTCCTCGGCGGCGCGGCTGAGGAAGAGGTCGACCGTGGGGAGCGCGAGAGCGAGTTCGAGCGATTCGCGCAGGAAGTGGCCGGAGCCGGTGAGCACCCAGGCGCAGCGGCGCTCGGCGGGCGGCGGGAAATCCTCCCGCAGCAGGGCGGCGAGTTCCTCTTCTCCGGTGAAGGGCTGTTCAGCCATGCTCGCCATCCACGGCGACGAGGATGCCGAGCCGGTGCATGCGCCGGTACAGGGTGCGGCGCGAGATGCCGAGGCGGCGCGCCACGGCGGAAAGGTTCCAGCGGTGGCGCTCGATGCTGGCGAGCAGGGCGCCGCGCTCGTCGTCCGGCGCGGCGGCGCCGTTGCCGATGGCGGGCGGCAGGTGTTCGGGGCGGATGATGTCGTCGGCGGTCAGGGCGAGGGCCACCTTGACGGCGTTGCGCAGCTCGCGGAAGTTGCCGGGCCAGGCGTGCTCGTCGAGCAGCTCCAGCGCGGCGGGGGCGAATACGGCGCGGCCCTGCGATTCCTCGGCGAGGACGCGCAGCAGCAGGGCGCGGCGGTCGGCGCGGCGCCTGAGCGGCGGCAGTTCGATGAGCATGCCGCAGAGGCGGTAGTAGAGGTCCTCGCGGAAGAGCCCGGCGCGCACGGCGGCGGCGAGGTCGCGGTGCGTGGCGCTCACCACCTGGAGGTCGACATTCACCGCCTGCTCGCCGCCGAGCGGCACCACCTCGCGCGTCTCCAGCACGCGCAGCAGGCGCGCCTGCAGGGCGAGCGGCATGTCGCCGATCTCGTCGAGGAACAGCGTGCCGCCGTCGGCCTGCAGGATGCGGCCGCGGTAGCCCTCGCGCGCGGCGCCGGTGAAGGCGCCCTTGCGGTAGCCGAACAGCTCGGACTCGATCAGCGCCTCGGGGATGGAGGCGCAATTCACGGCGACGAAGGGGCCGGCGTAGCGGTGCGACAGTTCGTGCAGGCCGCGCGCGAAGACCTCCTTGCCGGTGCCGGTCTCGCCGGCGAGCAGGATCGGCACGCCGCGCTGGGCGAGGTGCTGGGCGAGTTCGAGGTTGCGCTTCATGGCCGGGTCGCTGCCGCAGACGCGCGCGGCGGCGCCGAGGCGGGCGCGGTGCGCGGCCAGTTCCGGCCCCTCGGGCAGGGCGGCGGCGCCGGCCGCGGCGGCGCGATAGGCAACGAGGCGCGCGGCCATGCGCGCCAGCGCGGCGGCGTAGGGCGAGGCAGCGCTGGAGCGGCTGAGCACGGCGACGGATGCGCCGTCGCCGCCGGGCACGGCCTCGGCGTGGCAGTGGAACTTGTCCACGATCTGGCTGCGGCCGGGCAGCCAGCGCTGGCCGGGGCGCAGGTCGGCGGCGACATCGCCGGCCATGGCCTCGCCGATGTGCGAGAAGAGGATGCCGCCGCAGGCGTCGGTGCACAGCAGGGCGAGGTCGGCCGCGCGCAGATCGTCGGCGAGCTTCGCGAACTCGTCGGCGGCGCCGGGCAGGACGGGCTCTTCCCTGCGCATGGCGATCAGGCGCGGCGGCCGCGCTCCAGGACGATGCCGACCTCGGCGCCGGGGATGGGCGCCAGCTTGGTGAGCGTCAGGCGCAACCAGGGCACGCCGAACTCGCCCTGCACGGCGAGCGCCATCGCCTCGGCGAGCGCCTCGACCAGATCGTAGTGGCGTTCGACGGCGAGCTCGCGCAGGCGCGCCACCACCTCGGCGTAGTCGACCGTGTCGCCGAGGCGGTCGGTGTGGCAGGCGAGCAGCGAGACGAGGTCGAACTCGAGGTCGATCAGCAGCGGCTGCGGCGCGGCCTTCTCCCAGTCGTAGACGCCGATGCGGGCGTCCATGCGCAGGCGGCGCACGAAGAGGCTGCTGCGCACCGGCTGCGGCGAGGGGTGGGCCAGCACTTCGCCGCGCGGCGCATGGCCGGCGGCGAGGGTCAGCCAGGCGTGCGGATGCGGGCTGTCATGGCGCGGCTCCTGCAGGGCAAGGGCCAGGTCGTTCTGGTTCATGCTGCGGTCTCCTCCCGGTTCGATGGGAAGGGATAAGCATGTCCCGTGCCGCCTGCATTCGCGCCGAAACTGCTCCGCGAACGGAACACTCTGTGCAGGGCTGTCACGCTTTTCGTGCGCCGGGCAGCGGCTTTCGCGGGTTCGGGCGCTGGCGCGCTCCTTGCTGAAAAGCAGGGATGACACCCATCCACGCCTTCATCGGCCTCGGCAGCAACCTCGACGATCCGGCGGCGCAGCTGCTGCGCGGCTTCGCCGCGCTCTCGTCGCTGGAAGGCTGCGTGCTGCTGGCGCGCTCCTCGCTCTACCGCAGCGCACCGGTGGGCTTTGCCGCGCAGCCGGATTTCGTGAACGCCGCCGCGCTGGTGGCGACGACGCTGCCGCCGCGCCGGCTGCTCGCCGCGCTGCACGCCATCGAGGCGGCGCACGGGCGGCGGCGCGAATTCAGGAACGGGCCACGCACGCTCGACCTGGATCTCCTGCTCTACGGCGGCACGACGATGGACGAGCACGACCTCGTGCTGCCCCACCCCGCCGCCCACCTGCGCGCCTTCGTGCTGGAGCCGCTGCTGGAGATCGCGCCGGACTGCGTCATCCCGGGACGCGGCGCGGCGCGCGCCTGCCTGGCGGCCTTGCGGGAGCGCTGCCTGGGCGTGCTGGAGACCGTCTAGCGCGCCGAGGACGGCGCGCCGGGGACGGGTGCCGGGCGTTCGCCGCCCTCGTCTTCGCCTTCGCCCTCGAAGGGGTCCTTGCCGAGGATCGGGCGCGCCGCGTTGATCACCACCAGGATGCTGCTCAACGACATCGCCACGGCGGCGACGAGCGGGCTGAGCATGCCGGTGGCCGCCAGCGGGATGGCGATGGCGTTGTAGCCCAGCGCCCAGCCGAGGTTCTGGCGGATGCGCCGGCGCGTGACGCCGATGAGGAGGAAAGCTTCCAGCACGCGCTCGAGGCGCTTGCCGGGAATGACGATGTCGGCGGCCTCGGCCGCCAGCGCGGTGGGCGCGCCGAAGGCGATGCCGAGGTCGGCCTCGGCCAGCGCCGGCGCGTCGTTGCTGCCGTCGCCGATCATGGCGACGCGGCCCCGGCGCTTCAGCCGGCGGATGACGGCGGCCTTGGCTTCGGGCGGCACGCCGGCATGCACTTCGTCGACATGCTGGCGATAGCCTTCGGGATGCTCGGCGCCGGTGAGCAGCACGACGCGGCAGTGGCGGCGCAGCGATTCGACGACGCGGTCCCAGGCCGGCCGCGCGCGGTCGCGCGTGAGGATGGCGCCTTGCGCCGCGCCGTCCCAGCCGACGTAGGAGACGACGCTCCCGCCGCGGCGGTTCTGCTCGGCGCGGGCGGCGAGCGCTTCGGACACCGCCCAGCCGAGCGTGGCGAACAGCGCGCGGCTGCCGACGGCGACGCGCTTGCCTCCGACCGTGGCGACGGCGCCGCGCCCCGGGTGGAGCTCCACCTCGCCGGCGCTGCGGCCGGCGTCGAGCTGGGCGATGGCGCGCGCCACCGGATGCGGCGAGTGCCGCTCGACGGCGGCGGCACGGGCGGCAAGCTCGGCATTGCCGAGCACCTCGACCACGGCCATTTCGCCGCTGGAGAGGGTGCCGGTCTTGTCGAGGGCGACGACATCGACGCGCGGCGATTTTTCGAAGAGATCGGGGCCGGTGACGACGATGCCGCGGCGCAGCGCGGCATCGATCGCCGCGGCGGTGGTGAGGGGAATGGCCAGCCCGAAGGTGCACGGGCAGGTCACGATGAGCGTGGCGAGCGCGGCGAGCAGGGCCCTTTCCGTGCCGGCGCCGGTCAGCTGGAAGACGATGCCGACCAGCAGCGCCAGCGCCAGCACGCCGGGCACGAGGCGACGCGAGAGACGGTCGACGCGGGCCTGCAGCCCGCTGCTGGCGCTCTGCGTGTTCCAGAGGATGCGGGCAAGGTTGGCCATGCGGCTTTCCACCTGCGGCCCGGTATCGATTTCCAGATTGCCCTCGAGCAGGCGGCTGCCGCCGAGCACTCGCTCGCCCTCGCCGCGCGCCACCGGGAAGGGCTCGCCGGTCATCAGCGACTCGTCCACCGCGCCGCGGCCGGCGACGACGCTGCCGTCGACGGGAATGGCCTCGCCTTGCCGCACGAAGACGCGATCGTGCGGCCGCACCTGGTCGAGCGGACAGTCGAGATACTGGCCGCCGCGCAGCACGCAGGCCTGCGGCGCCCAGGCACGCAGGATGGCGTTGAGCGATTCGGTGGCGCGCGCGCGCACCGAGCGCTCCAGAAAGCGGCCGATGGTGATGATCATGACCAGCGTGCCGGCGACCTCGAAGTAGAGATCGATGGAGCGGTTGACGAGCTGGATGACGCTGTAGCCGTAGGCCGAGAGGATGGACAGGGCGAGCAGGACGTCCATGTTGGGCATGCCGGCGCGCAGGCCGGTCCACGCCCCGCGCAGGACCGGCCAGCCGACGTAGAAGACGAGGATCGTCGTCAGCAGGCAGAGAAAGAGCGGTACGGCTTCGAAGGCGAGCCAGCGGATCTCGTGGTAATCCTCCATCGTCAGCCAGCCGCCGTGCACCGGATAAATGAAGAGGAAGGTCAGCATCATCACCAGCGAGGCGGCGGTCACCCCGCACACCAGGCGCAGCAGGTCGGGCCGCTCGTCGTACTCCGGCGCCGGCTCGCTGCGCAGCCGGGCACGATAGCCGTGGCGGCTGAGGCGGCCCGGCAGTTCGGCTTCCTTCACCTGCGCCGGGTCATAGGCGATGCGGGCGGTGGCGGTGGCGTAACTGGAGTCGGCGGCGAGCACGCCGGGAATCTTCCGCGCCAGCCGCTCGATGAGGAATTCGCAGGAGGCGCAATGCATGCCGTCGATCCACAGATAGGCTTCGCGGCCCTCGGCCACGGGCGCCGTCTCGCGGGGACTGACTTTTTGCGCGGCGAAAACGTCCTCTCCGAAAGTGCGATACACCTCGCGGCAGCCGATGCAGCAAAAGTCATGGCCGCCGTCGCTGACCGGCGGTTTCGGCAGGGGCAGGCCGCAGAGCTTGCAGGGCATGGCGAAAATGCCAAAAAAGAAGCGCCCGCATCGCTGCGGACGCTTCTCCCGGTCTGCGCCGGTCAGGCTCGGGCCAGTTGCCGGCCCATCGTCGCGGACATTTCGCTCGCCTTCATCAGGCTGTAGAGATAGACGAGGAAGGCGGCGCCGAGAATCAGGCCGAAGACCATGAACAGGTTGCCCCACAGCATCCAGCCCTCCTGGTGCCAGTCGGCGATGCGCCGCGGCATGCCGTCGGCGCCGGCCATCAGCATGACGCTGGCGACGCCGATGCTGCCCACCGTCACCAGCCTGACATACAGGCGGCCCAGCGCCGGGTCGAGCTTGCGGCCGGTGATCACCGGATAGTGGTGGTAGAGGATGCCCATCCACATCATGGCCATGGACAGGACGACCGTCATGGTATGGCCGCTCTGCCACATGGTGCCGTGCAGCTGGTAGGCCCAGGCGATGTTGGAGGTGACCATGGCGCTGGCGCCGTCGAAGATGTAGAGGCCCCAGCCGATCAGCACGGCGATGAGCCCGACTTCGGGCTTCAGGCCGTGCTGCCAGATGGTAGCGAAGACGGTGAAAATGCTCAGCGCCGCGCCGATGCCGGTGCCCCAGCTCATGATGCTGCCCCAGTAGGAGAGGGCCGCCGGCTGGTTCGGGTAGAAGGTAATGAAGTGGTGCAGGCCGGAGGTGATCGAGGTCACCAGCAGGATCCACAGGGCCAGGTTGGCCATCTTGTCGCTGAAGAGCTTGCGCGAGCCGTCGGCCAGATACAGCGGCAGGGTGGCGTAGATCGCGCTCGCCACCATGATGGCCATCGCTTCCATCAGGTTGTGGGCGAAGAAGAAGAAGGAATACTGGAACACCACCGGGTCGGCGGCCCAGGCCGCCATCGACATCGGCAGGATGTGGTACAGCGCCAGCAGCAGGGTGGTGCCGACCACCACCAGCGGCAGGCCGGTCAGCAGCAGGACCATGGCGGAGAGGATCATGCCGAGCATGCCGGGGTCGTTGAGCGAGCGCTCGGAGAGGACGAGCTCGGCGCGCTTGCGGCCGAAGAACATCATCTTGATGATCAGCATCGGGTAGAACAGGATCATGCTGGCCAGCACCAGATAGATGCCGGTGAAGCCGACGATCACCGAACTCATGCTCCAGACGCCCATCTGCGCGCCGACCAGGGGCAGCGGGAACATCACCATCAGGCTGACCTTGAGTCCCATCAGCACGGCGACGGTGAGGATGGCCGAGCCGAGGTTCATGGTCAGCCAGGTCATCGCCGGCAGCCAGCCGGTGATGGCCTTGCCGACGCAGCCGCCGGAGCGGTGCAGGCCGACGCCCATCATGAGCTGCACCGAGAAGGGGAAGACCAGCGCGGCGGCATGCAGCGTCATCGCCGTGTAGTAGTGGTCCTCGCCGGCCTGGAAAATCTGCGTCGCCGGCAGGACCAGCCCGAGCACGCCGGCGACGACGAGCCAGATGAAGGAACTCATGATCATCAGCGCCGGCCAGGCGTTGATGTCCTCGAGGCCGGTGCTCTTGTCGACGGCAATCATCTTGCCGAAGATCGGCGTGTTATTGACAACCGATGTGGCGAAACTCATTTCGTGTCCTCCTCGTTGGGGTGACGCTCAGTTGCTCTTGACGACGGTCAGTTCGTCCTGCATCGCATGGTGGGCGATGCCGCAGTATTCGAGGCAGCGCACCTTGTAGGTGCCGGGCTCCTTGAAGGTATAGACGACCGACGTGGGCTTGGTGGTGTTCGGCATCATCAGCATGGTGAACAACATCCTGCCGTCCGGGTGATAGACGGCGAAGCCGTGCTGGGTGTCGCTGGAGCGGCCGGAGAAGCGCACCGGCTTGCCGGTTTCGATCTGCCGGCTGGAGAGGTCGTAGGCCCAGGACTTGGCGGTGAAATCGATCTCCTGCACGGGCCCGACGCCGGACGAGGGCGCGGCGGCGGCCCAGGGGATGAACTTGAGGCCGGCCAGGTTGACGATGACGAAGAAAATGAATGCGATGGTCAGCCAGACTCCCTCGATGGGCGCGAACTCGCT
>JAANMU010000377.1_pt1 | contig 55540 bp, 46 predicted proteins | sample 7279701 | NCBI WGS metagenome assembly JAANMU01 (sample SAMN14094539, study PRJNA606508) | bioreactor metagenome | isolation source: A lab-scale SPAN reactor treating ammonium-rich wastewater day 57 | place: Ireland: Galway | collected 2017-03-13
GCGACCGGGTGGGAGAGTAGGTCACCGCCGGGGATATTTTTAGCAAGCAAAGCGCGCAGCGAGCCTGCGAGCGATGTTTGAAACTTGAAGGGCTCCAGCGATGGGGCCTTTCTTCTTTCGTCCTGGACCCTACGCACGGTGACCGCAACAATCGGCAATAACCACGCCGCTGCGGCCAGGCCAGCCAGAGGTTGCCCGACTGAGGACCGACCACGAGCACGCCAGAGCCAGGCTTTCCAGGCTTTTGCTCTACTCCAGGTGGGAACTTCGTCCCGCGTTCAACTCGCGGAATGGATCGCGAGCTGCCGGCGGCGGACTTTGCGTCAAGCCGGCAGCGGCAGGTGCGACCGAGCTCAGAGGCGGCTGTCGAGGTGCAGGGCGGTGCGCTGGTGGTGGAACTCGGGTAAACTGGCTGAAAGCAGGTCGAGCAGCTCTTCGAGCTCGGCTCCTGAGTCTGTCTCGATCATCCTGAGCATCCGGTTCACGAGGTCGGGGAGGCTCAGGGCCGGGTTGGCCAGGTAGGGCACCCCCAGGAGTGATTCCAGACCGATTTCCCGCAATTCTTCGCCCTCTCCCACGAACTCTTCGTAAGGCTTCTCTCCCGTTGTGTCGCAGGGTGTGAGCAGCAGAGGCACCCGACCCTGAGCGTAGTCCTCGCGGGCTTTGGAGCGGGCCTCCTCCTCCGAGTCATACTCGCGCGGTGTGCGTCCGAGATGGGCCACCAGGTCGCGCCCCACCTCCTCGAGCAGTTTGAGATCGCATTTGGCATCCAGACGGGGAACCACGACATGGCGTGCGGGGCTGGCGAAGGCCGCCAGAGCGCACAATTGACCCGACTCGCGTAAGGTTACAAAAAAGCGCCGCGTATCGCGCGGAATTGGCAGGGGTTGCTGACGCTCCAGACGGCGCAGGAAGCCCTGCAGCAAGCTTCCTTCCGAAAAGGCCACATTGGCGAACCGGGCGGTGGCGTGTGGCCGGTCAGGCTCTTCAAAGACCACGTGCTCCATGAGCCGCTTGGTCGCTCCCATCACATTGACCGGGTTGGCTGCCTTGTCCGTGGACACGCAGAAGAAGTGCTCTGGCTCTTTGAGCCAGCGCAGTAATCGCCACACCAGCAGCACGTTCACCCGGAGCATCTGCATGATCGAGTAGACGTCCTTCTCCGAGCGCACGTGCTTCATCGCCGCAAAGCAAAGCACGGCCTGATAGGGTGGCTGGTCTTGCAAAAACCGGCCCATGATGCTTGAGCCGAAATCGATGGGCAGCGTGCGAAAATCTTGCACCGAAAGCCCTTCTGGGCGTCCGCGAAGATTTCGGACCAATTCGGCGAGGTTGTTCTCGTTGTGATCCACCACGTGCAGCGCGGCCGGCCGGAATCCAGAGATGACCTCGACGGTCGCCTGCCCGATGCTGCCCGCCCCGCCGATGACCAGGACTCGCTTCCCCTCGATGCCAGACGCCAGGCGGTCGTGGTTACGTCTCAGGTCCTGGGCGAACAGGTCCTCCTGTCGGCCCGTGGCCAGCTGTCCCAGGTCTCCGGTTGCGATCATGGCTTCATCCTCTGTCTCACTCAATGCTTTCCCCCCCGGCGGATCAGTACGGCCAGCTCTCCTGGCTTCAACTTTAGCTCGACCTCCGGCCCGGCGTTTGATGCGCGTACCCGTTGGCCCTTCAGGTCGAAAATCATCACATCGAAAAGCGATCCGTCTGCCCAGCCGAACACGCCCGAGCGGTTCGTCACGATTCGCTCTTTCCCCATCAAGACCCCGCTGCGTAGCTCAACCGGCGTGAACGGATAGAGGGCATCTACCCAGGGGTATGGATCCTTTTCCATGTGAAACGGCGTCATCAGGCAGCCGAAGTCCAGGATCCTGTGCGTCATTCGCATGTTCGAGGCCACGGTTCGGTCCAGCTCGTGGTTGGCCAGGCCCCAGGGCGTGGACAGATGCAGATCCACCAGATTTCGATAAGACGAGGTTTCGGCGATGCGAGGCACCATCAGCTGCATGGTCGAGCGCGTGAAGGCCGGCCCGTTCCCCACCAGGTCCATCCCCTTGCCCTGCAGCTCGCGCACCATCTTGCCGTCCCAGGGTTGCTTGAGCAGAGGCACGCTGGAGATCAAGCTCACGATGCTGTGCGACTGGGGCGAAATCTCGGCGCTGCAGTGATCCCATGGCTCGGGCTGCACGTAGCGCTCGGTGGCGTAGGACAGCTCGTCCCAGTACACCCCGCCCACGTGCGTCAGTCCCACCGAGCGCAGCACCGAGGCAAACAGGGCGTTCCCATACGTATTTGACAGTGTGGGCAAGAAGACCAGCACCGGATAGCTGTACGGGCTGAGCACCTGTCCGCCGCCCAGCTTCTTGGCCTGGGAATCAGCGTAGAGCTGTGCCGCGTTCGTTTCCGTGCAGATCTGGCCATGCAGGTACATCATGACCTTGCCCCGTGAGGCCAGCTCTTGCACCTGCCGGGCCACACCGGCGCACCAGGGCAGAGCCTGCTCGATGGCCGTCCCTTCAGCCAGCTTGCCATCCGGGAAGGTGGCCTGCAGGGTGACCCAGCGCGCCCGGGCCGGGCCCACGGCGTACTGGGTTGCATACGAGCTGGCGCCTGATTCGAAGACCAGCGGCCAGCCCAGTGTCTGGTTTACCTTCCAGTCCTGTCGCACCGTGTTGATGAAGTCCCAGTAGTCCCCCTCGCCCAGGCCGTAGAGGCTCCACTCCACCAGTCGCTCGCTCGCTCCCGGGAGGGCCATGCGGGGGTCGCTCAGCCCCGCCCAGCCCCCCTGCTGGAACGAGCGCACGTGCACCCGGAAGATGTCGTCCTCGGCCACCAGCCCCAGGGCCTTGCCCGGACTGTCCCAGAACACCGTCGGGTGGGCCGGCTCCTCCACGTTCTGGTCGCCCGAGAAGGCTTTGCGCCCTCCCAGGAAGACCGTGCCGCTGGCCTGGAAGCGGTGCTCCAGGATGACCCCTACCGTTCCGCCGGAAGCGTTCTTCAGGTGGTCCACCACCTGCACCCGCGTGGGCTGCAGAGTTGCGGTGCGAACCACCTGCAGCTCTCCGGCCGAGAACGAATGGCTGACCGGCTGGCCCGGCTGCAGGGCCACCGCTCCCCCTGCCCCGGTGCTGAACCAGCTCCCTCCCGGCAGGCTGAGGCGGCTCTGCACCTCCACTCCGTTCATCACCAGGCTGCCCTGTGGCGAGAACAGCACCGGGCCCGGTCGGGCTGGCTTGAACGCTCCCGACAAATACTTGCTCAGCTTGCGCCGGGTGTTCACCGAATGGCTTTCGTGGCCAGCGTGAGGTCCGCGTCCGTCGCGTCCCACCCGCTTTACCTGAACCCCTTCCAGCACCAGCTCCACCGGCTGCTCAAGCAGCTTGTCATGGCGGATGCTGATCGTGTTCTTGCCCGGCTGCACGAGAGGCGTGATGTCCCATTCGAAGCTGAACGGATCCGTATCCGGGATCCCCACCGAGATCGGCTCTGTGCGGAGCTTGTCCGAGAAGTCTGGGCAGAACACTACCCGCCAGGCGTTCCCCCACAGCCAGCTCGTGTCGCTTCCGTCCCGCATCGTGAACTGCAGCGGCTTGTTTTTCAGCGAGGCGGCTCCCGGCGGCTTGCCGTTCACCAGCAGGATCATCACCGGATTCGACCCGCCCCCCAGCGTGGGCCAGTCGACCCGCGCCTTCAAGAACAGGTGCACCGCTCCCTTGCCGTCCAGCTTGGGAGCGGTAAAGTCCATCTGCCACCCTTGCCCGGCCGTAATCCGCGTGTTGGTCGGCGCTTGCGCCAACGCCTGGCCCATCACCACCAGGGCCAGCAGCACAAACCTAATCCAGCTCATAGCGCGCCGTCACCTTCAGCTTCCACCGGTCGTTCTTGCGTCCGGTCCCCACGCATTCGAATCCGGCCTTCTCGATCACCCGGATGGAGGCCTCGTTGTCCTGTTCGGTCACATACCAGAACGTGCGGCCCGGGAAGCAGGCCAGGATAGCCTGGATAGCCATCAGCGCCAGCCCCTGTCCGCGGGCCGAGGGCACCGTGTAGGTATCCCCGATCTGCAACTCGCCCCGGCGCACGAAGGCAAACCGGAAGAAGGCCGGAAACACCGATGATCGGTGCACAAAGCGTCCATCCTGCTCCAGCACCATCACCCCGTAATCGCGCCCCGAGAACACTCCCAGCCGGTCGAACAGCCACCACACCAGGGCTACCGGCAGCGACTGGCCGGGGGGCCGAATGCGAAACCATCCAGGCTGCCAGAACCGCGTCGAAACCTGCTTCGCAGGGGGCGCAAAGGCCGCTTGCCCCTGATGGCGGAAGACAAGGCAGGTCTTCATGAGACGCGTGCTCCCACCTGCTCGGCCCAGCGCGTGAAGTTGACCAGCCTCCAGGTCGTAAAGTCGAAGCGCAGCTCCCCTGCCAGCACCTTCTCGCACCGCTCGCGCACCCTACCCACCCGCAGCGCTCCTAGCTCGGAGAGCACGGGAGAGCCGAGCACCGACCGGACCAGCGGCTTGAGCTCCGAAAGCCATTGCTTCTCTGGCGTCGCAAAGCCGATCTTGTCCTGGCGGTCCAGGATCGGGTCGGGCACCAGCCCGCGCATCGCATCCCGGAAGATCGCCTTGGTCGTCCCGCGCAGCGAGATGATGTACGTCTCTGGCAGCGAGTAGATGAACTCTGCCAGCTGCGGGGTCAGAAACGGCACCCGGCTCTCCACCGAGTGGGCCATGCTGTTTCTGTCCTCGTAGCGCAGCAGCATCGGCAGGCTGGAGTAGGTCAGGCTGTGCATCAGCTCCTGCGTCAGAATTCGCTTGCCCGAGTAGTGCAGCGGGCTGTGGGGCGTCACCCCTCGCTGGGCGAACCAGGCCGCGTCCAGCCAGTCGGGCATCAGCTCGCGGCCTGCCATCCGCCGCAGCGGCCCGTGCCAGGCTGGCGGCACAAGGAAGGCTGCGGCGTGCGCCAGGTGGGCTTTCCAGTCGGGCCGGCGGCACATGCTGACCAGCAGCCGGAACGCCTGGCGAAGGCGACCCGAGCGGAGCAGAGAGGCCATCAAGGCCCCCCGGAACAGGTCATAGCCGCCCAGCAGCTCATCCGCTCCCTGGCCGCTGATCAGCACCTTGATCCCCGTCTGCTGAACCAGCTTCATCAACATGTAGCTCGCGAAAATGCTCGTGCTGCCGAAGGGGATGTCCTGCGCCCGCACCAGGCTGTCCATGGCTTCGGCCAGATCGCCCGGACCGGGCTTGATGGTATGCACCGTGCTGCCCGAGGCCCGAGCCACCAGGTTGCTCCACTTCTCCTCGCTCAGGGGCGAGTTCTCGGCCACGAACGAGAACGTGTGCAGGTCGCCCTGCGGATGCAGGTGGCGCACCATCATCGTGGACGAGGACGAGTCGATCCCTCCCGACAGCGCCACCCCTACCGGCACGTCCGCGCGCAGGTGTAGCTTGATGCTCTCTTCGAACAGGTCGCGCAGCCGCGCCTTGCTTTCTTCGTAGCCCAGGTCCTGGGGCGCGCTGCGCGGCTCCCAGTAGCGGCTGATCTGCGGCCTCAAGTCCGCCAGGGAAACGCGCGCGAAGCTCCCCGGGGGAAGCTGGCGCACCCCCGCCAGCAGCGTCGTCTCCGCGTGGTCGGTCAGCCCGAAGCGCAGGTAGTCGTACAGCCCGGTCGGGTCGAGCTCGCGGGACACGCCCGGCAGCTCCAACAGCGCCTTGATCTCCGATGCGAAGGCCAGTCCGTCGCGGTACTGCGTATAGTAGAGCGGCTTGATCCCGAACGGATCGCGGGCCATCAAGAGCGTGTTCTCCACCGTGTCCAGCAGCACGAAGGCGAACATGCCCACCAGCCGCGAAAGGACCGAGGGCCCCCGGGTGGCCAGTGCGGCCAGCAAGACCTCCGTGTCCGAGGTCGACTTGAACGGGTAGTCCAGCTCCGCCTTCAGCTCCAGGAAGTTATAGATCTCCCCGTTGTAGACGATGTGGTAGCGCCCGTCCTCGGTCGACTGCGGCTGCCAGCCTCCCACCGTCAGGTCCAGGATGCTCAGTCGACGGTGCACGAACCCCACGGTGGCTTCCCGCGCGGGCAGCTCTCGCCCCCGCCAGGCGTTCTCGCCCGGGCTCCAGAGCAAGAATCCGTAGTCGTCCGGGCCTCGGTGCACCATCAGCTGTCCCATGCGCTGCAAATCCGCCGAGACCGGTCCCGCCGAGCGGCGGATCAGCCCACCTATTCCGCACATGCGGCCACCTGGCGCAGCTGAGCGTCCAGCCGCACAGCCCGGGTCATGTGGTTGTACTCGCGCAGCACCCGCTCTTGCCCCGCCCGCGCGATCGCCTCTCGCTCGGCCGGGTGGTCGAGCAGCCAGCGCGTCTTCTCGCGGCACTCGGCCACTGAGCGATAGGCCACCACTTCGCGGTCCAGCTCGAAGAAGTCCGACAGATTCGGCTTGTAGTCCGTCAACAGACAGCTGCCCGTCCCGATCACCTCGAAGATGCGCATGTTGGCCGCTTCTTCCCCGGCCACCTGGGCGTGCATGTTCAGCGTCACCTTGGCGCGGTTCAAGAGCCGATACATCTCCAGTCCGAAGGCTGGAGGCTTGATGTGCGGCTTGAGCTTCCAGTTGATCTGGCTCATCGGCATCTCCGTCCAGCTCGAGGCCCGCCCGATCACCGGCAGCTTTCGCCGACGCGACTCCGGCACCCCCAGCCTGGCAAGCAGCTGCTGGATCACGTAGGCGATCCGGCGCAGCGTCGTGTCCGTGAAATCCGCCCGCCAGCTGATGTCCCCCTGGGCCGAGTAGATGTGCAGCCCCGGGAAGTCCAAAAGCGACTCCAGCAGCTGCTCTCGCTCCAGGTGACAGTCCCCGCGCCGGTAGAGCCCGCCCGAGAAGAGCAGGTCGATGTCCTTGGGCGCTGTGCGGTCGAGCCGGTCGAGCACCGAGTCCATGTACACGTGCGGCTCGTACATACAGCGGATCCCGTGCGACTCAAAATGCGGCACCCAGGCGTGCACGCAGGTGTAGAGCAGGTCGTACTCCTTGAACGTGTCGATGTCATACGTCGGCGCCCCGATGAACCCCGTGATTACCTTGACCGAGGGGATCTCGGCCCGCACTCGCTGCAGGAACGCCGCGTCGATATTGCGCCCGTCCATCGAGTAGATCACGTCCGGCGCAAACTTCTTGAGCTGAGCCCAGGGGATCTCCTTGAGCCATCCCGGCCCCACCGTCACGTCATTCTCGCGGGCCCAGGCCTCCTGCAGGGGACGCACGTTGGTCCACGACTCCATCACTTCCCAGCCCAGCTGCCCCAGGTCGCGCTGCATCAAGCCCGCGTAGAAAAACGAGTCGTGCACGAAGCTCGCCCACTGCTCGGCAAACGAGCGCTGCTCCAGTCCCGGCAGCTTCTTGTACAGAGACCGCCAGTACTGCTCGTAGATGTTCTTGAAGAATAAAATCCTCACCGTTTCAGAGCCACCATGGACCGCAGCAACCGGTCCACCTTCGTGCCCCCCGCCTCCAGCGACATGTGGTCGTGGTAGAACTTGTGCCCTCGCACCCCCATCTCGGCCCGCACCGAGGGCTCCATCTCGTAGAACGTGCGCATGGTGGCCGCCAGCTGCTCCACGTTCTCCGGCTCACAGCAGAGCCCCGCCCCTGACTCTTCGATCACGTCCGTGGCGTCCCCCCGGATGCCCATCAGGACCGGCCGTCCCACCGCCAGGCAGACCTGGGTCTTGCTGGGGATGGCCGTCACGTAGAACGGGATATCCTTCAAATGCACCAGCAGCACGTCGCCGATGCTGTAGACCTTTGGCATCTCCCAGAACTGCCGCCGCCCCAGGAAGACCACGTTGGAGGCCTCCAGCGACCCCGCCAGCGCCTTCAGCTCTTCTTCCTTGGGCCCCAGCCCGGCCAGTACCAGCCGGAAGTTGGGCAGGTCCTTGAGCAGCGCCGCCGCCCTGATCACGCTGTCGAGCGCCTGCATCGGCCCCATGTTCCCCGCGTAGAGGAAGTTCACCGTGTGATTGAGCCCCAGGCTTTCCGCGAACGCCTCATCGCGCGGCAGCGGCGAGAAGACCTCCTCGTTGGTCCAGTCGTAGATGGCGTGCACTTTGGAGGGTGGAACCCCTCGCCCTTCCAGGAGTTTCTTCACCCCCTTGCTCAGCACCGTGATGTGGGAGGCGCGCCGGTAGAGCAGATTGCACCACTTGTGCAAAACCGATTCCACCACAGAGCCCAGGAGCTTGTTGCGAATCATCCCCGAATCGGTCACCGTGTCCGGCCACACGTCGGCGATGTGATACAGGTAGGGCATCCGCCCCAGCAGGTGCAGCGCCAGCCCCGGCAGTCCGATCGTGGGCGGCGGGTGGTATACGTAGGCCACGTCCGCCTTCTTGAGCAGCGGCAAGGCCATCGTGGCCGCCACGGCAAAGCTGCCGTAGGTCACCATGCGCTTGCCCGCCGAGCTGTCGTGGCTCGGCAAGAGCGGCACGCGCAGCACCGGCACCCCGTCCATCCGCTCCCATTGCCAGGGCTTCACCTTGTAGCCCGGGTAGAACTTGCCTCCCGGGTAGTTGGGGATGCCCGTCAGCACCTGCACTTCGTAGCCGTGGTTGCTCAGCCACTTTGCCAGGGTCAGCCCGTGGTTGCAGCCCGGCTCGGGGTCGAACCACTCGCTCAGCAGGGTCAGGCGGATCAGACGCCCAGATGCAGCTCCTTCATGCGGTCGGCGTGCTTGTGCATCGCGCTCTTGATTCTGGACAGATTCTTGCGTGTCCATGCGACCGTCCTCTCCAGTCCCTCGTCCAGGCCCACCCGGGCCTCGAAGCCCAGCTCGCGGCGCGCCTTCTCGGTGCTGCCGAAGCGTTTGCCCGAGCGGTCCCAGTCGCGCTGGGGGCGGAACTCGAGGGGGGTGCTGTTGTTCGCAAAGCGATTGATCGTCTCGGCCAGGCGTCGGATGCTGATTTCCTCGCCCGTGGCCAGGTTGTAGACCTCTCCCGGCGTGCCGCGCAGCGCGCAGCAGATCAGCCCCTGCACGATGTCCTCCACGAAGATGAAGTCCCGAGTCGCCTCGCCGCTCCCTTCCACGGGCAGCGCTTCTGCGTGCAGCGCCTTGTAGACGAAGGTGGGGGTCACGTTGCGCCACACCGTGGCCGGTGTGCCCCGCCACTGCCCCGCGCCGAGCACCTCGCCCGGCCCGTAGACGTTCTGAAAGCGCGCCCGCACCGTGGGCAGTCCGTGGCGGTTGAAGTAGTACAGTGCGTACATCTCGCCCACCAGCTTGGAGATGGAGTAGGGCGAGTCCATGCTGAGCGAGACCGGCGCCTCCTCGGTGGTCGCCTGAGCCTCCGAGTAGGTCTTCTCCGCTACCGCGCAGCCTGCCCCCGAGTAGACCAGCTTCTTCAGCCGGCGAAACTCCTTGACCCGCTCGCACAGCTTCAGGGTCGTGAGCAGGTTGTTCTCGTGGTCGGCCAGCGGGTCGTGCATCGAGCTCTGGTTGCCGTGGTAGGTGCTCAGGTGGAAGATGAAGTCGTATTGGTCCTCCAGGCGAGAGAGCACCGCGTCGTCGGCGATCGAGCCTTCGATGAAGTAGACCCGGTCGTCGGCGGGCAGGTTCTCGCGCTCGGAGGAAAGCAGGTTGTCCACCACCTCCACCCGCGCGCAGCCCTCATCGAGCAGCCGGCGCACCAGGTTACTTCCTACGAACCCGGCCCCCCCGGTGACGAGGATCGAGCAGCCCTTCACTTCACGGGCTCCAGCGGGCGAAGGTGCGTGTAGGTCTCGGCCACGCCGTGCTCCTGGTAATACTTCACCGCTTTACGAACTCCGTCCTTGAGCGCCACCACCGTCTTCCAGCTGAAGTCCTGGTTGGTGCGGGTGGGGTCGAGCAGGATGGTGGGAGCGTCGTCAGCCCCGCGCGGGCGCACTTCCACCGGCTGGTCCAGCTTGATGCCCATGGCCTCGGTGGTGGCGTCGAACATCTCCTGGATGGAGATGTCCCCGCCCGAGGAGACGTGGTAGATCCCCTGGCCCATGCCGTCGATGGCCTTCATCACCACGGCCACCAGGTCGTCGATGAAGAGGAAGTCGCGCCGCGTGTCCATTACGAAGCACGGTTTGTTGCCGCTGAGGCGACTGTAGAAGGTGGGCAGCGGGCCGCTGATGTTGCGCGGGCCGTAGACGTTGGCCAGGCGGAACGAGACGAAACTCAGCCCCGAAAGCACCAGGTAGTTCTCGCCCGCCGTCTTGCTCGCGGCGTAGCTCGAGTCGGTGGGGAACTGGGGATGGGCCAGCGTGATCGGTTGCTCTTTGGGGTGAATGCCGTAGCACAGGGCCGTCTGGAAGTAGACCACCCGTTTTACGCCGTGCTTGAGGCTGCTCTTGAGCACGTTGACCGTGCCCAGGGCGTTGGTCTGCACATCCTCCACCCAGTCGTCGGGGTTCTTGTAGGCCGCGGCCGCGTGCACCACCACGTCGGGCTTGAAGCGGGTGAACAGCCCCTCGAGCCACTCGCCGTCGGCGATGGTCCCCTCGCAGATCTCAAGTCCCGCCTGGGGATTGAGGTTGTCGCGCCGGCCGGTGGCGTAGTTGTCCACCACCATGACCTGGTCCTTGCGCGAGAGAAGATTATCCGTCAAATGCGAGCCGATGAAGCCGGCTCCGCCCGTGATAAGCACCTTCATGCTGACTTTACCTCTACTTTCTCACTGCTACGAAACGCGCGCAGCTCCGCCGCGCGGTCGTGGAATTCTTGCTGCCACAGCTCCAGGCACAAAAGACCCCAGAGCTTACGCCCGAACCGGGGCTCCCTGTCAAGGTTTTGCAGAACTTTGCGATTGTCCACCAGGTCGCGGCCCTGGGCCCGGGACGTGGAGAACACGTCTACCACGAAGTCGCGGGCCGGGCCCCGGGCCCACTCGATGAGCGGGGTGGGGAAGCCCATCTTGTCCTTGCGCTGGGAGATCTCCGGGATCAGCCACTTTTCGGCCGCGTTCTTGAGCACGTGCTTGAGGTGCCCGTCGGCGAACTTGACGTTGGAAGGGATGGTGGCGGCCAGCTCCACCAGGGCGTGGTCCAAGAGCGGCACCCGGCTCTCCAGGCCGTGGGCCATGCTGACCCGGTCCTCCACCTGCAAGAGGGCCGGCAGGAGCGTCTTGAAATCAAAGTGCGTCATCTGGTCGAAATACGACTCGCGCCCCACGTTCTTGCCGTGGAAGATCTTCTTGAAGGTTTCGAACGGCTCGTAGTCGGTCAGGTGCTCCCAGCGCACCTCGTCCTTGAGCTCGTTGGCCCGGTTGATGAGGCGGAAGTAGCGCCGATCCATCGACTCGAACAGCCCCTCGCGCCAGAACTCTTGCAGCATCGGCTTGTACTGGCGCAGCGTGCTCAGGTTGGGGATGATGGACTCGTAGGTCACCACGAAGTTGCCGCTCTTGGAGGTGCCCTCGATGGCCGCCTTGATGCACTGCTCGAAATAGGCGATCAGGTAGCGCGTGTAGCCCCCGAACACCTCGTCGCCGCCCTGTCCGCCCAGCACCACCTTGCGGTGTTTGGCGGCCAGCTCGCTGACCACGTACTGCGGAAACGAGCCCGGACCGGCCACCGGGTAGTCCAGGTGGTAGATCACCTTGCGGATCGACTCCACGAAGTCCTGGGCGGTGATGTCCACGCACTGGAGCGGGAAGTTGCGAGCCCGGGCCAGGGCTTGAGCGTAGGCGCTCTCGTCGTATTCCGGCCCCTCGGTGAAGCGTCCCGTGAAGCCCATCAGCTCCTGCGGATGGTGCTCGGTGGCCAGGCTGGCCACCAGGCTCGAGTCGGTGCCGCCGCTGACGTAGGCTCCCAGGGGCACGTCGCTTCTAAGGTGGAAACGGACCGAGTCCTCTAAGAGCTCCTGGATGCGCCGTTCGAAGTAGGGGGCGGTGTGGTCCCAGTCCAGCTCGTAGTAGACCTCCCAGTAGCGGCGCACTGTCACCTGTCCGCCGCGCACGATCAGCATGTGACCGGGCAAGAGCTCTTCCACCCCTTTGAACAGCGTCTTGCCGCCCAGGCAGAACTGGAACGCGAGGTAATCCTTGAAGCCCTCCGGGTCGGTCTCGATGGAGGGCAGGAAGGGCAAGAGCGCCTTCACCTCCGAGGCGAACATCAGCTGTCCGTCCACCACCGCGTAGTAAAACGGCTTGATCCCGAACCGGTCCCGGGCGCAGAACAGGGTCTGCTCCTTTTCGTCCCAAAGCGCGAAGGCGAACATCCCCCGAAGGTGGGCTACGCAGTCGGGGCCCCAGGTCTCGTGGGCCTTCAGGATCACCTCGGTGTCCGAGGTGGTGCGGAACCGGCTCACTCCCAGCTCCTCGCGCAGCTCGAGGTAGTTGTAGATTTCCCCGTTGTGGACCAGCACGTTGCCGCTTGGCTCCACCATGGGCTGCGAGCCGGTGGCCAGGTCGATGATGCTCAATCGTCGGTGGGCCAGCCCCACGTGCGCGTCGGTGTGGGCCCAGATGTCCGCCCCGTCGGGCCCGCGATGGCGCTGCAGCTCATTAACCGTCCATAGCGCGGCCTTCAGCCGGGGGATGCTCTCCCGCCGAAGGCTTATAAAACCACCGATACCACACATAAAGTCGTTGCCCGTTCAGATTTCCCCCTGATACTCCAGGCCGCTGCACTTTCCTTCCGAAAACCGGCTCAGAGACTGATTCGCGAGATGGTCCGCAGCCTGGTTTTCTGATAGCGACGCAGCGCCTCGTCGCGCTCTTGCCGATAAAGACGCGAGAGCCCGCGATACTGCGAGCGCCAGCCGTCGAACGGCCAGAGGTAGAGCAGGGCCATCATCAAATAGCCCAGCGTGGTCAGCGAGGCCAGCATCTTGCTCGGCGAGCGCTTCATGTCGTAGCGCAGCACGAACGGCACCTCGGCCATCTTGCAGCCCAGCATGTGCAGCTTTACGATCATCTCAAGGGTAGAGGTAAAGCCCAGCCCCTTGAGCTGGATGAAGTGATTGCCAAAAATTCTCAGGGCGTCCTGGATCACCCGGGCCCGGTAGCAGCGATAGCCGCAGGAATAGTCACGCAGCCCCGGGATGGCGAACACCATCCCCATGAACCAGTTGGCGCAGCGGCTGATGAAGGTGCGGTAGGCGTCCAGCCCCTGCTGGCCGCCTCCTGGCTGAAAGCGCGAGGTGTTGACCACGTCGAAGCCCTGGTTGACTCTGTCTTCCAGGTCGAAGAGGTAGCTCGGATGGTGCGTGTCGTCGCAGTCCATCCGCATGATCAGGTCGTCCTCGGCGCAGTGGGTCGCGATGTGCTCGAACCCGTCCCGCTCGGTTTCCCCCAGCCCCCGGTTGATGGGGTGGGTGAGCACGTCCAGAGGATACTCGCGAGCATACTCGGCCAGCAGATCCCCCGTGGCGTCCTCACTCCCGTCGTTTACCACCACCAGCCGATACTCGCGCCCCCGCGAAGTGAAGGCCTCGTGGATGCGGGGCAACAGGTGCGGCAGCGAGTCGGCTTCATTATAGGCCGGAAGCAGGATCCAGATCATCGGCCCATCTTACTCGGGCCGTGAAAGACTGTCAAACCGATTGGACACGCCCCCTCTCTCGGTGCTATAAACCCCCTATGCTGCGCAACTACCTGCCCCAGGCCGTGGTCCGCGAGCTGTTCGGCGATCGGCGCCGCTACGGCACCCGCGTGCAGCCTGGCGACCCCGACTGGCAGCGCTGGCTCGAGCTTTTCCCCGAGATCTACCAGGCCACCCAGAAGCCCGGCTCGCTGGAGGCCCGCCTCAACGCCACCGGATATCGGGTCCTCAAGGGCCTGGATACCACCGGCCTTAAGGTGGTCGAGCTCGGCCCCGGCGGCGGCTACCACCTCCATGCGCTGGAGGGCTCGCCCCAGAGCTACACCGCCCTGGACGTCACCGACACCTTCTTCCCCCGCCTCGAGCAGGCCATGACCGCCCGGGGCACCGCCTTCCAGGGCTTTCGCCTGGATCACCCCGACCTGCCCCTGGAAACCAACAGCCAGGATCTCTGCCTCTCGTTTTACTCCCTCGAGCACGTCGACCCGCTCGAGAGCTGGATCGCCGAGCTCCTGCGGGTGCTGCGCCCGGGCGGCAGAGTGGTGGGGGCCATCCCCGCCGAGGGCGGCCTGGCCTGGGGCCTGGGACGCTGGCTCACCTCGCGGCGTACCTTCCAGCGCAAGTACGGCCTCGATCTGCTCAAGATCATCTGCTGGAGCCACCCGAATCTTTGCGACACCATCACCGCCTCACTCAGGCGGCGGGGAGCCTACAAAGAGCGTCGCTGGCCCCTGCCCTTCCTGGGCTACGACTTCAACCTGGTCATCCGCTTCCAGCTCGTCAAGCCCTAGCGGTAGATCGAGGGGATCAACAGCAGCGACGGCAAGAACTGCAGCAGGTCGGTGTAGAACGGCTTGAACAGTGGCACGTAGATCACGTCGCCCGGGCGGATGTCCGAAACCGGCTGGTAGCCTTCCTGCATCACGTCGAGCAGGTTGAACTCCCACACGATCGGCGGCCCGTCTGGCACGTGGCGGATCAGGCGGGCGTGCTTGGTGTGCGCCTTCTCGGTCGTGCCGCCGGCCTGGGCGATGTACTCGCGCAGACCGTAGGCCGGGTTGTAAGGCAGGGGCCCGGGTTTATAGAAGTGGCCAGCCAGGAACACCGTGTCCGGCAAGGCCGGCACCACCAGCGTGTCGCCGTCTCGCACCTGCACGTCGCTGGCCAGCATCTGGCCCGCGGGCGGAGCCTCCTGCTGCGTGATCAGCTGGCGCAAGTTCAGAGGAATCTTGATTAGCTCGCCCTCCGGACCGAGACGCTCGATCCAGGAGTGCTCCAGGTCTGCCTTGGCCGTCAGCCCGCCCAGGGCCAGAACCACCTGACGGGCCGTCTCTCCCTCGCTGAGCGAGTAGACTCCGCGTCGCTGTACCTCTTTCAGCCCTGATACCTGGTTGACCGTCTCGGGGAAGAAGTTCTGGCCCCGCACCTCGCCGATCACGATCAGCCGTCCCTGGGCCAGGCTGCGGTCATAGAACGAGATCTGGTCCCCGTCCTCGAGTCGGAAGCTCCAGCCTTCCGAGGACGGGTCCTCCAGGTTGAAGCGCAGGTCCTGACGCTTGCCCGAGGGCAGCAGGCGGGCCACCTGCACCTGGCGCTTGTCGGCCACCGAGGTCACCCCGCCGGCCACCCGCAGCAGGCTGGCCAACGTCTCGTTCTCCAGTATCTCATAGATGCCCGGCTGCAGCACCTCGCCCGAGAGCTGCACCTCGCGACCGATAGCCGGCACCACGATGGTCTGCTGGGCCGACACGAACGGGTTCTGGTCTTCTTGCCCCAGCGACTGCCACTTGAGGAAGTCGAGCACCCGGAAGGGTCTCGACTGGCTGTTGAGCATCTGCACGCGGCGCATGGAGCCGATCTTGGTCAGCCCCCCCGCGTCCAGCACCAGCTCGGCCGCCCCGCTCACGCCCGAGGCCTGGTAGATGCCTGGATTGACCACCTCTCCCAGCACCCGCACGGGGAAGCGGCGCACCCGCTTGAGTCCCACGTTGACCGAGAAGTTGCGAAAGTAGCGCCCCAGCTCGCGGCGGATGCGCGGTGTGGCCTGGACCATGGTGAAGCCGGTCAGCTGCACCCGCGCCGGACCCAGCGTGAGAAAGCCGTCTGGCTGGATGGTGCGCTGAATCGTCTCGGTGGTCTGGGAGATGAACGTCAGCTCCAGCTGGTCCCCTGGCGCTAGCCGGTAGCTGTGCGGCACGGAGGCCAGCAGCGGGTCGGGCGCTTCCCCTTCGCTGGCGTTGACCAGCTTGGCCGACAGCCCTCGCGGGGAAGGCTTGCTGCCCACCTGGCGCCGCATTTGGATGCGTTGCAGGCTGCCCTGCTCGACGCCGGGGGCCCGGGTCGCCTCCTTGTTGCTATCCCCGAGCTGGCTCTGGCCCAGGGCCAGGCCCGCCAGCATCAACCAGAGCAGGACGACGCGCATCAGGTTGCGACAGAGCTCTTGATGGGCTGGTACGGGGCCCGTCCACCTTTGGTAAAGAACGCGTGCAGGGCCTGGCAGACGTGCTCCACCTGTGCATCGCTCAGCTCGGTGTTCATGGGTAGCGAGATCACCTCGCGGCAGAGCTTTTCGGTCACCGGCAGCTTGACGTCCAGCTTCAGATCGGCATTGGCGTGCACTGGCTTTCGCCAGGAGATAATCGTCTCCACGCTGGAAGCCACGAAGTGCTCGCGCAGCGCGTCTCGCTCGGGCGTCTGGATGGGGTAGTTCTGGTAGACGTCATAGCGGATCGGATCCGCGTCCGGAGCGATGGGCAGCTTGATGGGCAAGGACGCCAGGCGCTCGGTGTAGATCTTCGCGATCTGGCGCCGGCGCTCGAGCCAGCCCGGGAAGTGGCGCAGCTTCAGGTTCAAGATGGCCGCCTGCAGGTTGTCCAGGCGAGAGTTGTAAGCAAAGAAGGCGAAGTCGTTGTCCTTACCCACCCGGCCGTGGTCGCGTAAAAGCCGCATCTGGTCGGCCACCGCCTGGGTCTGGGTGGAGATCAGCCCCCCGTCTCCGGCCGCTCCGAGCAGCTTGGCCGGGTAAAAGCTGAAGCAGCCCGACAGCCCGAAGCTGCCGCCCTTGCGGCCCCGGTAGGTGGCCCCGAGGGCCTGGGCCGAGTCCTCCACGATGGTAAGGTTGTGCTTCTTGGCTAACGCCTCCAGGCGATCCATGTCACAGATGCGCCCGTTCAGGTGCACCGGCAGCAGCACCTTCGTGCGCGGCGTGATGGCCGCTTCCACCTGATCAAGGTCCATCAAGTCGTCATCCTCGCGGATGTCCACCAGCACCGGTTTCCCTCCGCAGTGAACGATGGCCGCGATGGTGGCGATGAAGGTGTGCGAGACAGTGATGACCTCGTCGCCCGGGCCCACGCCGGCCACCTTCAGGCTCAAGATTAGCGCGTCGGTGCACGACTTGAGCCCCACCGAGTCCTTGACGCCGAGAAAGCTGGTCATGTTCTTCTCGAACTCGACCAGGTCGCCGCGCATGATGAAGTCTGAGCGCTCGAACACCACTTCGTCGATCAAGGGCTCGAGCTCGGCTCGCAGGTTGCCATAATGGGCGGGATAATCAACGAACGGTACTGTGTACATGGGTGACTCCGTTGAGTTTTTTCCTTTGCATCAGCTTGAGGGCTTCGGTCACGATGCCGGCCGTGTTCAGTCCGCACTGAGCGCGCAGGTGGTCGGGGCTGCCGGCGCGGCTGAAGAACCGGTCACTCACGCCCAGTTTGCGCAGCAGCACGCCTGGAGCCGCCTCCGACAGGAACTCGGCCACGGCACTGCCCAGGCCGCCGATCAGCGAGTGCTCCTCCACCGTCACCACCTTGCCGGTCTCGCTGGCCGCCGCCAGCAAGGCTTCCTCGTCCAGTGGCTTGATGGTGTGCATACTGAGTACCCGCACCGAAAGAGCGTGCGAGGCGAGCTGCTCGGCCGCTTCCATGGCCGCCACCAGCATGCCCCCGGTGGCCACCAGGGTGAGGTCGCTGCCCGGGCGGGCCGTGATGGCCTTGCCCACGGTGAACGGGGGAGCATTCTTGTGCACCATCGGCTCGCCCGACTTGCCAATGCGAAGGTAGCACGGCCCTGGCAGGCGCATGGCTGCCCGGGTAGCCTCGCCGGCCTCGTACGGGTCGCCCGGGGAGAGCACTATCATCCCCGGTAGGGCACGCATCATGGCGATGTCTTCGGTGGCGTGGTGGGTCGAGCCCAGGCTGCCGTAGGCAAAGCCGGCCCCCACTGCAACCACCTTGACGTTGGCCTCGTGGTAGCAAATGTCGTTTCGGATCTGCTCGATGCAGCGCAGGGTGGGGAAGTTGCCGATTGAGTAGATGACGGCTACCTTCCCGGCCATGGCCATCCCGGCCGCCATTCCGGCCAGGTTTTGCTCGGCCACACCCACGTTGATGAAGCGCTCGGGCAGCTCGTTGCGCCACGGGTCGAGTACGTGGAAGCCCAGGTCTCCACTCAGCAGGTAGAGCTCGGGATTGGAGCGGGCCTCCTCCACCAGAGCTCGAACGAACGCGTCTCTCATATCGTCTCTCCCAGCTCCGCCAGGGCTTTTCCGAGCTCATCCTTGTCAGGAGAATAGTAGTGCCAGATCAGCTGGTTCTCCATGAAGGAGACGCCCTTGCCCTTCACGGTGTGGGCGATGATGCAACTGGGCTTGTCCGTCTCGAAGGGCAGCCGACCCATGGCCCCAAGCAGGGCCCCCACGTCGTGCCCGTCCACTTCTTCGACCGCCCAGCCAAATGCGCGCCACTTGTCGGCCAGCGGCTCCAGGTCGAGCACTTCCTTCACTGGGCCCAGGCTCTGGATCTTGTTGTAGTCCACGACCACGGTCAGGTTGGAGAGCTTGAGCGTGGGCGCGAGCAGGGCCGGCTCCCAGGTGGAGCCTTCGTCGCACTCCCCATCACTCAATATGACGAAGACCCGGAAGCCTGGCTGGTCAGTTTTACCTACCAGGGCCATCCCGCAGCCGATCGAGAGCCCGTGCCCCAGCGACCCGGTAGAGGCCTCCACCCCTGGCACGTTGTGGTTGACGTGCCCGGCCAGGTAGCTGTCGTTGGTGCAAAACTTCTCCAGCTCTCTGCTGGGAAAGAAGCCCGCCTCGGCCAGCACCGCGTAGTGACAGGCCGCGGCGTGGCCCTTGCTCAGGATCAGCCGGTCGCGGGCCGGCCACTTCGGCTCGGAGGGCCGGTAGTTGAGGATGCCCCCTCCATAAAGGCTGGCCACCACGTCGGCCAGTGACAGCCCGCTGCCGGTGTGCGAGCAGCGGGCCCGATGGGTCATCCGGAGGATGTGGGTGCGAACCTTTCGGGCCATCTCTTGGACGGCAGCCGTTTCAGCCAGGGCGGGTTGTGTGGAATGAAGCATGACTTATCCTTGTTGCTCAGACTACGAAAAACCCCACGTAGGGATCGAAATCAAACCGCTCCAGACGCACCGAGGGCAGATTCACCGCCTTGAGCAGTGCCAGCGTCTCGCCCGGCCACAGCGGGTGGTCGAGCTCGTCGAAGGCCACGATGGCGCCTTTGGGCATGCGGGGCAGGAAGTGCTGCAGGGCCAACAGAGTCGGCTCATAAAGGTCAAAATCCAGGAACAGCAAGCTGATCAGCGTGTGCGGGTGGGTCTCGATGAAGCGGGGGATGGTCCTGGTGGCATCCCCGTCGATCAGCTCCACTTTGGCCATGTGCCCCAGGTATCGGTTGGCGTCATAAGCCTTAATGAGCTGCTCGAGCTCATCGTGCGAGTTGTTGCGCAACTGCCCGGTCTGGGCGATGCCTTTGCCGGCTTTGTCTTCCTCGGACACGTTCGGAAAGCCGCTGAAGGAGTCGAAGCCGTAGATGCGCCGCTGGAAGTTGGTGGGCTCCAAGATAGAGCTCAGATTGGCCCAGCTCATCAACCCGAAGCCCCCGAACACCCCGCACTCCACGATCGAGCCCTTGATCCCCACCACCTTGCGCATCAACTCATAGCGAACCAGGAAGCGGGTCAGGGCTTGCAGCCGCACGTACTTTGGGAAGTTGTCCAGCCTGGCCTGCAGCGTGTCCGGGCTGGACTCGAAGCAGCGCTGGTAGATGCTGGCTGCGTCATGCTCGACCGGCGAGCGAAGCCCTCCGGGCTCGCCCTCGGCGGGAGGGCTGGTTGTCTGGGGACTAGTGGACATTCTCACTCCTGGAGCGGCTCAGGCGGTCCTCCACCAGAACCCAGGCGGTGCGGAACAGGATCTTGAGGTCGGTCAAAAAGGACCGCTCGCGGAGATACTTCAGCTGCAGCTGGATCTTTTCGGGCCGGATGAGGCGGATATAGTCGGCGTCAGGGTCTTTGCTTCCCTTGAGGATCTCCCCCTCGTTGTGGAAGCGGATGGAAGCGTAGTCGGTGATGCCCGGCGGCACGCTCAGGATGGCCGTCTCCTCGTCTGTGTAGTTGGCCACGTCCCAGGCCACCTGGGGCCGGGGGCCGACCAGGCTCATGCTTCCATTGAGCACGTTGAACAGCTGGGGCAGCTCGTTGATCTTGAGCGTGCGCAGGATGCCCCCCAGCTTGGTGATACGCGGATCGTCATCGCCCGCCGAGGAGGGCCCGGGGATCTTGTCAGCGTCCAGCCGCATGGTGCGGAACTTGAAGATGGCGAACGTCTTGCCGTCCCGCCCAATGCGCTCGCCCCGGTAGAACACCGGCCCGCGCTCCTCGAGGTAGATCAGCGCGGCGGACAGGATGAACACCGGCGAAAGGGCCAGGATGGCCGCTCCGGAGACAGTCAGATCGAACAGTCGCTTGGCGAACTCGTAAGCGGGCCTGCTGGGTGCACGCCGTACAACCCTGCAGACGCTGTCACCTCCGGAAACTTGAGCGGTCATATTCATCGGCACGTTTATACTGCAATCCTTCTCAAGTTCCTGCAGAACATTCTGACGATCTCTTAAAGAAGTCCTTTGCCATGACTTGGTAAGGAAGCATCCGGTTTGGATAAATATTCAAGAACGAGCGCAACCCGGCGCTGTTCTTAGCCCGGTCGCCCTGCCCGTCAACCGATCCTCCCCATTATCCATCAACTTCTCCTTAATCCCCACGGTCTCCACCTCTCCTAAATGACTCCGCCGTCACCGAGCTTTTGGGGGTTCCATCGAGCGCAATCTGCTCCCGTTCCCCAGGAACGATCCGGCACGCCTCGTAGGAGAGGCCCATGAAGGCAAAGAGCACCGGAGCGCTCACTCCCGCGGCGCATGAGCGCCAGGACAGCCTGTATCAATCCAATCCGAAGTATGACGTGGTGATCGTGGGCACCGGCATGGCCGCCATCAGCGTCGCTGCCCTGCTGGCCAGGGCCGGGTGGCGGGTGTGCATGCTCGAGGCCCATGACGTTCCAGGCGGCTACGTCCACTCGTTTCGCATGGGAGAGTTTCATTTCTGTGCCCAGATTCACTACATCTGGGGCTGCGGACCCGGCGAGAAAGTGACCCGTCTGCTCGAGAAGCTCGGGCTCAGTCAGGACATCCTCTTCGAGAAGCTCGACCCGGACGGCTACGATCACGTCATCTTGCCCGACCGAAAGCGCGTGGCCATCCCCTGTGGCTACGACGGATTGGCCGCCAACATCGAGGCCGCCTACCCGGGCCAGGGCGAGCCGGTGCGTCGGCTCACCCGCATCCTCGACCGCCTGAGCCTCGAGGTGGCCCAATTGCCCGACACCATTCGCTGGTGGCACGTTCCCACTCTGGGGTGGCGCTTTCGGACGCTGCTCCGCTACCATCGCAAGACCCTGCAGCAGGTCTTCGACGAGTGCGGTCTGAGCCGGGAGGCCCGGGCCGTGCTGAGCGCCAACTCGGGCGACTACATGTGCCCGCCTCGCGATCTGTCGGTGCTGGCCTACAATGGCCTTTTCTCCGGCTACAACCGGGGAGCCTACTACCCCCGGCGCCACTTCAAGTATCTCATCGACCGCCTGATGGAGCTCATCACCTCCCATGAGGGCTGTCACGTTTACTACGAGACCGAGGTCACCGGGTTTGAGGTCCGGGGCGACCGCATGGAGGGCGTCGTGACCTCTGACGGCAAGGTCTTTCGAGCCCCCAGCATCGTATGCAACGCCGACCCGCAGAAGATGTCCGCCCTCATCGGCCGCGAGAAGTTCCCCGGTTCCTGGCGAAAACCGCTCGAGTACGAATACTCCTGGACCGCTCTGACCGTCTACCTGGGCCTGCGCGGCCTGGACCTGCGCGACTATGGCTTCGGGCGCCACAACACCTGGCACCTGGAGCAGTGGGATCTGAACCAGACCTGGGATGAGGCCATGAACCAGGACTGGAGCAAGCCCTGGCTCTTCATGGCCACCCCCACCCTGCACACCCCCGAGGGGGGCACCTGCCCCCCCGACACCCAGATCCTCGAGCTGGCCACCGGGGCCAGCTACGACTTCTTTCGCCAGCTCCACGACAGCGACTACAAGGCCTACGTGCGCAAGAAGAACGAGGTCCAGAACCGGCTGATCGACCTGGTGGAGCAGCACCACGTACGCGATCTGCGCAAGCACATCGTGCTGCACGTGGCCGGCTCGCCCACCACCAACGAGGACTATTGCCGGGCACCGCGCGGGCACGCCTACGGCCAGCACCTCACTCCCGCCAATCTCGGGCCGGGTCGACTGCGCTCGACCACCCCCTGGAAGAACTTCTTCTGGTGCAATGCCGCCAGCGGCTATCCGGGCGTGAACGGCACCGTTGGGACCGGCATGCAGCTCTACATGGAGCTGACCGGGGACCGCTTCTTCGATCCGCGCCGGACCCCGGATACCGAGACCCTGCTCCGGCACCTGAGGAGCCAGGGTTAGCGGTCTTCCGGCCCCAGCCGTGACTGACTGAGAAAGGAGAAGCACTCCATCACGCGCTGACCGAGCTGGCGGTGCCGGGCCAACTGTTCGGCAAACCACTGCACGGGCTGCGGCAACTTGCCAGCCAGGCAGCCGTCGATGAAGGTGAAGAGCAAGAACAACTCCACCTCCTCCACGGCTACCAGCAGGCGTTCGATCCCGGGGCTCGGATCGTCTTGAAAGAACAGGTAGTAGCCGTCGTCGTGATGCTCCACGATGGCCAGTGCCTGGCTGTCCTGGCTGTATCTGGCCAGCAGTTGGCGGGCCAGGCGGCCGTGATGGAGGGGGTGCTCCAAGCTGACGCCTTTGCGGGCTTCTGGTTTGCAAATGTCGTGGGCGTGGATGATCAGGCGCAGACGTGCTTCATCTCCCTCGAGCAGCCAGGGCCGGGCCCGCTTGAGATTGGCTTCCAGCTCCTCGATGTGGGCCCCCAGGCTGCCCTCGGGGTGCCCCCAGCGCGGCACCCCCCACTCGCGGTTCGCGATGTAAATGGGATCGAGGCACAAGCGACGGAGAGCTTCCGAGGCGTCATGCATGGCGGAGGTTACGCCTCCCGAGTGCTCGAGAAAATCGGGCTCCGGCATCGCATCAGGATTTCTCCACCCTCCCCGTGCCCCCCTGGAGGGTGGCGCAAGGACGCTCAGGGCAGCGGCTCGCGTCGGGCCAGCCACTCGTCCGGCAGGTCGTCGGCCGACAGGGCCACGATGCTTCCAGAGATGGCGCAGGTCGTGTCGCGATCCCCCTGCCCGGCCAGGGTCGACCAGAAGCACTCGACGTAGCTGTCCCGATAACGCGCGGCGCACCACAAACAGAAGGGCACCGTATCCTGGGAGGTGACCTGCTGGCCCGAGCCCAGCTCTCGAGCCGCCTCCTCGGGCGAGGCCTGGAGCGTGCGCGCCCGCTCCAGACCATCCCGGGTCAACCCGGGAGGCGTGTGCTCGAGCACCGGCCCGAAGAGGTCCGCCTCACCTCGGACGGCGGCTGCCGCGGCCACCGCAACCGCCACCGCGCCGGCGATGCCCTCGGGATGGGCGTGGGTTGTCCGGGCCGAAGCCCGGGCCTGGGCCACCACCTCTTCGTAGTCCTCGGCGAAGTAGGCCCCGACCGGGGCGACCCTCATGGCTGCCCCGTTTCCGAACGAGCCCTCGCCGAACCCGAACAGGTCGCGGACGGCAGTTTCCCAGGCCATGCCTTTCCGAACCTGGTGGAACAGCAGAATCATCCCCGGACCGTAGCCCCGATTGGGCTCAGCCTGGTAGCGCCGGGCAAATCGTTGGAAGAGGTCGTCCGGGTCCAGAGTTCCCCGCTGCTGCAAGGCCTCAACCACCGAGCAGGCCATCGCCGTATCGTCCGTGTAGCGCCACGTGCCCGGGGGGAGCTGCCGGCCGTCCAGCCTGGCCAGGGCGCCCAGCGCATCCCCCACCGACAGCCCGTCCAGGCTTCGCCGAGCGCGCGCGAGCCGAGTCAGCGGGTCAAGCATCTGGCCGGATTCCTTGTTTCCGCTTGCCCGCGTCCGCGCTTTTCCCCGACTGGAGAATGCTCCGGGCCACCTTGTGCCCGATGCGGCTTGCCCCCTCGATCCAGGGTGCGTTGAGGTAGTCCCCGCACAGATAAAGGCCTCTCTCTCCCTGGCCCGCCGCCTGGAACGAGCGCACCCGCGCGACCTGAGCGCAGTCATACCTTGGGATTGCCTCCGGCCAGCGCTGGATGTCATAGGGCTCGGCCAGGCGCAGGCCTGGCTCGAGCGAGACAAGCTCCTTCTTTACCAGCTCGAACACCTTCCCGTCCGAGCTGTCGATCAGCCCCCGGGCGGCCGACTCGTGCAATCCAACATTGACCAAAGACCATCCCTCGTGGGTGGTCGTCTCGCCCTTGAGCGACTCGTTGGTGAACTCCGAGACGACCTGGTTCTCGACGTAGGGAACGTAGAAGCAGTGGACCCGCCCTAGAGCATTGCGCGGCACGCGGAACGAGACGTTGATGGTGGCCGCGTAACGGGTGGCGCAGGTCAGCGCGCGGGCCGCCGCCGGCCCGCGGGAGAGTAAGCTGTGGGCGGCCCCGGCCGTGGTGGCCAGGATCACGTGCTGGTAAAGCTGGCTCGAGCCCGCCGTGTGGACCTTCCACCCCCCGGCGTCCGGCTCCAGTCCCGTCACCGCGCATCCGGTGCTGACCGGAACCTGGCGGGCGATGGCGTCGGGGATGGCCTGCATATCGCCCACGGTGTGCAGGATGCTGAAATCAAAGTCCCGGTCGATCATCATGCTCAGGAGCGCCACGAAGGCCGCGGCGCTCGCCTCGGTGGAGCGTGAGAACATCATGCACGAGTGGAACGCATCCACGATGTAGTCGGCGAACTCCTGGCTGATCTCCCGCCGGGCATAGCTGTAAGCGTCCTCGTGGTTGAGCTCCTCGGGAGTGCTGGAGAGGTCGAAGAAGTTCAGCGCCCGCGGGTGCTTCAACCGCAGACGAAGGACGTAGGCCATAAGCTCCAGGCGGCTCCAGAGGTGCACTCCTCGCAAGCGGAGCACGTCCCCCATCGAGCTCATGTTCATCCTGTAGAACCGCCCATCGCGGTAGACGACCTGTTTGACCGGGCTGGCGCAGCGCACGGCCACGCCCAACTCGTCCGCGAGCTGCAGGAGGCAAGTGTAAGCGCGCACCAGAAAATTGGCCCCCAGGTCGAAGGCCAGGTGCTGCTTGCAGCGCGTCCCCATGCGCCCGCCGATCGTCGATTCCCGCTCATACACGTCCACCGACAGCCCACCCCGCTTTAGCTCGTAGGCGCAGGTCAGGCCGGCAATGCCGGCCCCGATGACGGCGCACCGGGTCGTCGAGTGCATCCCCCCCGCTTCGGCACGGGTTCGGGCAGACCTTGACCTTGGGCCCGGACACGTGTCGCTCGCTGAGCTGGCACAAAGATTGTGCCACGCCCGGGACTGACACAGGTGCCACTCGGGGAGCGGCACAAAGCCGCGCCCAGGCCCCCGGGTCCGCGCCCTTTCTCGGCCAGGAAACTCAGTCGTGATCAAACTCAAGTCTTTCACTACGGATTCTCATTGGTGCGTGCCAGCAGGCTGATGCAGCTCATTGTAGGATCGCCGCGAAAGTGGAAGCGTGTGCAGCGCATCAGCCTGCCAGACAATCTGTTGAGCATAGGATCCTCTTCGAGGACTTTTGCATCACTGTGCTAATGTGTTGAGCGTTACGTGCTGAAGGTTTTTCCTATCCTTCCGGGGCGCCTCCATACAAGTCTGTCGGCGCCAGTTACTGCAAAAACTTAGCACTTCACTTTAGAAGAGGCGCACCCCATGAAGACCTACTGCCTCCAGGCCCTGGCTCGCTACTGGAGCGAGCGGCCCGAGCTGGTGGCCGCCCTGCCCATTCCCGAGGCCCCCGACTGGGAGGCCTGGCGACCCCGTCTGGCCGAGATCGAGCTGCCCAACGGCTCCATCCTGGTGCCCGAGCAGGCCGCCCGGGCCGACTGGCGCGAGGTGGCCTGGTGGAACGTGCTGGCCTGGTATCTCACCGGCGCCGCCGAGCGCGTCCACGAGCGGAGCCACGGCCCCATCCACTCCTACTCGTGGTCGCTCAAGGGCTTCGATGAGCGCATGTGGGAGGCCGCCTGGGCCAATCGCATCGCCCTCTTCCTGCGTGGCTGGGCCGGTGGAGACCCCGGGCCTCTCCCTCAGGCCCGCTTCCACCTCACCCACGATGTCGATGCCGTGCGCAAGACCCTGGCCATCCGCTGCAAGCAGACCGCCTTCCACCTCTACAACCGAAAGCTGGGCAAGGCCCTGCGCTTCTTCTTCTCCACCCCCACCTACTGGTGCTTCGAGGAGATCCAACAGCTCGAGGAGCGCCACCACCTGCGCAGCACCTTCTTCTTCTACGGCGGTCGGGGCGGCCCGCTGCGCAGCCTTAAGCTCCAGCTCTTCGACCCCGACTACGACGTCCAGGAGCCCCGCCTCAAGGCCAAGCTGGCCGAGCTCGTGCAGGGCGGCTGGCAGGTGGGCCTGCACCAATCCTTCGGATCTTGGCAAGACAGCGGCAAGATGCGCACCGAGCGGGCCCACCTCGAGCAGGCCGCCGGCCGGCCCATCACTTCCTGCCGTCAGCACTGGCTCCGTTTCAGCTGGCAGGACACCTGGCAGGCCCAGCAGGAGGCCGGCCTGGAGCTCGACATGACGCTGGGATTCAACGACCGCCCGGGCTTTCGCACCGGCGCTGCGCTCAGCTACTGTCCGCCCGGCAAAGCCCACCGCCTCGTGCCCATGATCTTGATGGACTCGCAACTCCACGACTACCAGAGCGCCCTCGACTGGGAGCGCTGGCTGCAAGAGGTGGTGCGGGTGGGCGGCGAGGCCTCGCTGATCTGGCACCAGCAGACCTTCAGCGCCGACTATGGCTGGGGGGACGACTACCGCAGGGTGCTCGACTGGATCGCCCGCAACGGCGGCAAGAACCCGCTCTGATCCACCTTGACCGGCCAGACGCCGTAGGCCGCCACCCAGACCGCCAGGCGGTTGATCCAGGGGATGCGCAGCGAAAGCGGCATCTGAAAGGGCTTGTTGGGGTCCAGGGCCCGCTCGATGACCTGCTTCTGGGCCACCTTCTGGAGGAACTGCAGCAACCGGATGGGGATCTCGCGCCGCCACTGCACCTCGCGCAGGGCTCCCACCTCGACCGGCCCCTGGCGCAAACGCTTTCCGAGCACGTTGGAGACCACCGCCGCATCCTGGATGGCGCAGTTGATGCCCACCCCGCCCACGCTCGACATGGTGTGGGCCGCGTCCCCGATCAAGAGCAGTCCGGGTTTGTACCAGCGCGTCAACCGGCTCGACTGCACCGAGAGCACGAACACCTGCGACCAGTCCAGCCCGGATACCCGGTCGGCGAAGGCGGGCACGGCCTGGGCCACCGCCTGGCGCAGATTCTCGTCGCCGCGCGCTTTGAAGTCCTTGGAGCTGCCTTTGGGGATCACCAGCGACACCTGCCAGTGCGTGAACCGGTCGGTGAGCGCGGTGTAGTAGCCGCGCCCGATGCGCACCGACAGGTTCAGGTCGGCAGGCTCGCTCTCCAGACGAGGGAGGCTGAACCAGAGCACGTCCATGGGAGGAGAGGTCTTGACCAGCTTCAGTCCGGAGAGGTGGCGCAGGCGCGAGAAGCGCCCGTCCGCCCCCACCACCAGCGAGGAGCGGTGCTCGCGGCGCTGCCCCTCGTGCTGGTAGACCACCCCCCGCACGGCTCCGCCTTCCTCGAGCAGCTCGCGCACGTTGGCGCCCATCACCAGCTCGAAGTTGGGCGCCGAGCGCATCTGGTCCACCATGAAGCTCAGAAACCGCGCCTGCGAGATCACCGTGATGTAGTTGAAGCGCGAGCGCAGAAAGCTGTAGTCGGTGACCTTGAGCGGCCCTTCCTCGGTCTGGACCACGATCTTGGCGATGCGCGAGTGGGGGAGCTCGAGCAGGCGGTCGGCCAGGCCCAGCTCGGCCAGCATCTCCATCACCGAGGGCGTGAGCGTGTCGCCTCGGAACTCGCGGTCAAAGTCGGCCGCCGCCTCGAGCAGCGTGACCCGCACTCCCTGGCGCACCAGGAGGTAGGCCAGCACCACCCCGGCCGGCCCTCCGCCCACGATGCAGCACTGCGAGCTCAAAAGCATTGATCGCACCGTGTGCAGGCCGGAAACCGCTTGTGCTTTCGCAGGTCCTGGCGCCAGGCCCGCATCTTCTCCCCGTTCCAGATCTCCATGAACGGCTGCTCGTTGATGTTCCCGAAGGGGATGTAGTAGCAGCGGGTATAGGGGATCACGTCCCCGTTGGCGATGATCTGGCCGATGAACCAGCTCACCATGCAACGCTGGCTACTCAAGAAACGCTGCGGCTGGTAGTGGAAAATCTCCAGCTCCTCCTGGCTCAGCTCGGGCAGCACGGCCACGCGCTTGTCCCCGCGCGCCTTCAGCTCGGCGAGCTGGGCACAGAGCACGTCCACCTTGACCCGGTCCGGGCTGGTCTCCTCGTTGAGGCAGTTGACCGTGGCCTTGTAGCGATCGCCCCAGATGGCGTTGTGCACCCCGGCCATGTCGCGGGTCACGTAGTTCATGTAGGAGAAGTTCACCCGGTCCACCGGCAGGTCGCCCAGGCAGTCCATGAAGGCCACCAGCTGGTCGTAGTTGGAGTTGGTGATGGTGAAGTTGATCAACACCTCGATGGAGGTGTTGCGCTTGCGGGCCTCCTCCTTGACCAGGCGGATCCCCTCGGCCGAGCGCTCGAAGCTGTCCTTGCGGCCGCGGATCTCGTTGTGCAGGGCGGGAGGTCCGTCGATGCTGACGTTGAGCCGGGTCAGCCCGGCCTCCACCAGCTCCTCGGCCCGCTTGGGCAGGGTATAGGCTCCGGTGGTGATGGCGATGTCCAGGTTGCGCTCGCGGCAGTGGCGGATGGCTTCACCCAGGGGCTTGTAGAGCAGCGGCTCGGTGGAGGTGACGGAGATCATGGGCTTGGCGGCAGCCACCTCGTCGATCACCGCCTTGAAGCGTCCGATGTCGATGTCGGTGCGCTGGCCATTGATGCGCAGGTTCTTGAAGAAGTTGGAGTCCGGGTTGGGCGTGCCCACGTCGCACATCTTGCAGTGCAGGTTGCAGACGCTGTTTACGCTCCAGTAGAGCGTCAGCGGCGGACGCGCGTAGCCCTTCTGGGAGGTCAGGAACGGCAGCCCCTGCCACATCAGCCGGGGCAGGTTCAGGTGCTTGTCCATTCCGGGGTGCTGCGACACCGTCAGGGCTTTGTGCAGCTCAGCTAACATCGATTCTTACCTTGCAAACCGGCCTCGTCCACTCGACCTCCCGTCGCCAGGGGCCGCCTTCGAGCTCGGCCGCTTGAAAATAGCGCGAGCTGGCCATGTGGATCCCCACCAGCCGCCGGCAGCGCCACAGGCGCTCGCCGGAGGGGCGACGGGGCCGATCATCTTTCAATTCGTCCGAGATTACCACGGAGTCTTGCTTCAGGGCAACCTCCCGCACCAGCCGCACGCCCAATCGCTTGCGGCCGGTCATCAGGCGGCGTACCACGATCTTCTTGAACAGCTCTCCGATGAAGCCAGAGCGTAGCATCGTCAGGTTCAAGATGCGCAACACCACGAACCGCCAGGGATCCAGCTCATCGTGCAGGGAGGCAAAAAAGCCCGCGCTCACCTCGAGTCGGTCCTGCTCCAGCCGGGTCAGCTCTCCCGACCCCGGCATGCGGCTCAGGTAGCTTCCCCGGGGCCCTTCCAGCAGGTAGCCCGCTTCCTCGCAGGCGATCTCCCAGCGCTCGGTCTTCGCGCACACCACCACCGGTCCGCCCAGCTTCGTGGCCACGTGCACCGTGCGCTCCGGCTCGCGCCACACCACCAGCCCGGCCTGCGGAAGGTGTGTTCGCCCCACCGGCTCCACCGGCTCGGGCAGCTTTCCGGCTGCGCGGTAAGCCTCCAGCGCGTCGTCCGCCAGGCGTACGGCGTTCTCAAAATCAAGCTGCGAGGGCAGGGGAACCCGCTCCTCCTGCCAGCCCCGGCGCACCCGGGCAGCCAGGTTCGAAAGCTCCGCGCTCCGGGGGGCCAGCTTTTCGAAGGCTGCTGGATAGAGCAAAGCCGTCGAGCGCACCCCCAGCATCGGGTGTAGAGACCCGTCCGGCAAGAGAGCCTGGCCCACGAAGCCGGCCGCCTGCTCCACCACCTGCCACAGGGCCGCGTCGTCCAGTAGCTCGGCGCACTTCAAGAGGTAGCGCAGGGTGCGCGTCTGGTAGCCCGGGTCGGGCCCGTCGTACTCCCGGAACCACCCCTCCGATGGGACATACAGCTTGAGCGTGCGCTCGAGATACTCCATCCCCTTGCGCCGCGCCCCCTCGTGCGAGAGCTCTCGGGCCGCGTGCAAGAGCTCGAAGGCATACTCGGCCAGGTGGTTGGCGATCTCCCCGTGGTGCTCGTCGTGGCGCAGGGCGAAAGCCAGGGCCCGGTCGATCACCCCCTCCAGGCGAGACTTCTCCTCAAGCTCCGGGCAGCGGGCCACGAACAGCATGACGGCCAAAAAATCGTAGATCACCCCGGGCGAGCGCTCGTAAGGGTACACCTGGTCAAAGCTCCCGTCGCGCAGCTGGTAGCGCTCGCAAAAGCGCGTAAAGCCCTCCAGCCAGCCCGGCAAAGCCTCCACCCGGCCCACCAGGCGGCAGTGCTCCACCACCAGCCGGGCCCCGTACTGCAGGGTGGCGTCGGGCATGTCCTTTTTCTTCCAGCCCCACCACGAGCGGTCGAAGCTGCCGAACCCGGGCGCGGAGGGCTCGCGGTTCCACATGGAGAGCGCCGTGCGGGCTACCCGAGTGAATTCTCGCAGGTAGATCATGACAGGCTCCTCTGCACGTGCTCGAATTCGGCCTGGCTCAGCCGGCCCAGGAACGGCAGCCGCAGTCCCTCGGCCAGAAAGCGCTCGGCCTGCGGAAACGGCCCCCGGGCCGCTGGATCATAGGCCGTCGGCAACGGCTCCCCGGCCGGCTCGGCGTCGATACCCCGCTCACGCAACCGGGCCAGTACCCGATCCCGCTCCGGGACGCGCAGGATGGCTCGCAGCGGCAGGCAGTCGGCATACTCGGCCAGCGCCCCCGGCAGCTCCTGGTAGCGCCGCCGGGCCAGCTCGGCCTGCTCGAGATAGACCGCCACTCGCGCCAGGCAGAAGCCTTCCAGCCAGGCCGGACCCCGCCGCGGATGCACCGGCCGGTCTTCTTTTTCCAGCGCCACCCCGCGCTGCACGAAGAAGCGGTAAAGCCCGCTGGCCAGCAGCCCCCGCAGGGCCACCCCCTGCGCCAGTGTTCCCAGAAACGGCGCCAGGCTGGTTCCTGCAACCGGTAACTTCTGGCGGCTGCACAAAAGCCCCCCGCCCGTATCCGCCCCTTTGCCCAGGCCGAAGCTGTAGACCACGGCCTCGGCCTGCTCACAGAGCTCCGGCCAGGCCCCCAGCCCCTGGGCCAGGTCCAGCACCAGGGGCGGACCCTGCCAGCTCTTCCACTCCCGAGCCAGCCCGTACATCGGCGATGCCAGCACCGCCACCGTGCGCTCGGTGACCGCTCGCGCGAATGCTGCGCCCGAGGGACAGGGGAAGACCGGGTCCAGGTCCAGGTAGACCGGGGTAAAGCCCATCCGGCGCAGCAGGAACGGCACTGCCGGGCAGATCTGGGCGCTCACCAGCACCTCGCCCCGCCCAAGACCGGCAAACCAGGCCGCCAGCGCCTCGCGTCCTCGCCCGAACAGATGGCGAAAGGCCGGTCCGGGCAATCGGGCTGGCTCGGCCCGGGGCCACCCCAGCAGGGGCCGATAGCGCGCCACCCGCATCAGCCGAAGAACCTGGCCAGCACCGATGTCCATTCCAGCACGCGCAGGGGTAGCCGCCGGAACACCTCTCGGGCCAGCCGGTAGCGCGGGTGTGAGCTATCCGCCGCGCCCGTCTCCGCTTGCCCCAGCGTGTAGGTCGGAATCGGCGCCTGTCGGGCCAGCCATTTGCGCTTGAAGAAGAGCAGGCTCTCCTGCGAGGGAGCGTCGCTGCCCAGATCCAGCTCCTCCACCCCCTGCTCGAGCAAGAAGAGGCACAGGCGGTGCAGCATGAAGTCGTTGGGCCGCAGCCCCCGCGTGCCGGGCAGCGAGGCCGAGTAGGCGTACATGGCCATGCGCCGGAACAAGAAGATCACCGTGGCCGCCACCGCCTGCCCCTGGTGCAACACCAGCCCCACGCGCACCGGCTCGCGTGCGAGCACGCGCGCGAAGAACCGGCGGGGGAGGGGAGGCAGCCCCAGGTGGCTCTGGCTGTGCAGGTAGACCGCATACCAGCGCTCGAGCCCCTGGCCGGCCGGGCAGAGCTCGAACGAAAGCCCGGAGCGCTCTGCCTGGCGCACCATATTGCGCGTCTTGGCCCCCACCCGGCGAAACAGCTCCTCGGCCGTCAGCCCCCGCAGGTCCAGCCGACTGTGCACCCAGTAGAAGCGCTCTTTCAATTGTCGACCGCTCCTGTCGTCGCTGAAATTTGGTCGACCGCTCCTGTCGTCGCTGAATTCCTCGCGCAGGGCCGCCGGGTAGCTCTCCACCGACTTGAGCTCGACGAAGCGCGCGCGTCGCTCGCGCGAGAGTTCCCCCGCGGCCGCCACCAGGGCCCGGAAGCCCTCGGCCTGGTCCCACAGCGGCCCCCCCCGATCGCGAAAGGGCACCGCCACCAGCCGGCGCGAGAAGGGCGTGGCCACCTCGAAGAGCGGCAGCACCCCCACGATGGCTCCCTCCTGCCAGGCCGCCAGGTAATGAGCCCGGTAGCCGAAGCTCTCCCGGAAGATGGAGCGCCAGGCCAGACGGTGGTAGATGGTGGCGGCGGGATGCTCGGCCACGTAGGCCTCCCAGGCGGTTTCCTCGCCGGTAGCCAGCGAGCGCACCGTGATCATCGCCTCAGGCGGTTCGCTGCTCGAGAGCCTGGTTGAGGGCGGGATCGATCCAAACGCGCTTGAGGTAGCCCAGCGTGGTCAGAGCGCAGGCCAGCAGGAAGCCGAGCAGGATGCCTCCGGCGGTAAACATCATGCGCGAGGGAAAAGCTTTGTACTTGGGCACCTCGGGCGGGTCCACCACTTCCAGCGAGGCCGCGTCGCGGGCCTCGATGACCCGCGAGCGAGCCAGCTCCACCTGGAGCATGTCATGCACCGTGCGCTCGAGCTTGTAGTCGGCTTCCATGCGGGTGTAATCCACCTGCACTCCGAGCACGTCCTTCATGCGGTTCTCCTGCTGGCGTACCATGTCGTCGGTGCGCTCGAGGGTGGCCTTGGCCGCGGCCGCCTCGGCGTCAGCAGTCAAGAGCTCGGGAGTGAGGTAGTCTCCGTAGGCCGAGCGCAGCCCGCTCACCTTCTGCGAGAGCATCGACTTGAGGTCGTTCACACGCCCCTCCTGGATGCGGAAGCCAGGGTGCAAGTCGGTGCTGGTGTGGCCCAGGTGCTTGAGCTCGGCTTCCTCGCGGGCCAGGTCCGACTGCAGCGCGTCGAGCACCGGGTCGATCACCGGGGCCGAGAAGAGGTTGTTCTGCTCGAGGAAGGTGGGAACACGCTCCAGGTTGCTCTGCAGCCGGTCGCGGGCGGTGACCATGGCGTGGGCTTTGCCCTCGGCCTCCACCTTCTGCTTGTAGAGCTCGCCCAGGATCTGGGCCTGGGCCTCGGGCTGGCCTTCCACCACCTCCGAGCCGAAGCGAGCCAGGTAGTCGCGAAGGCCGGTGTAGAACTTCTCGGTGCGCTCGCCCGTCTGCACCACCTGGCTCTCCAAAAAAGCCCGCTGGCGCTTGGCGGCGGTGTTGTTGGTGGTGCCCGCGTAGCTATCGTAGAACTCCAGGAAGGACTCCACCACCTGTTTGGACAGCTCGGGATCGTTGTCCTCGAAGCTGAGCGTGAGCTTGCCTTCGCGCGGATTTTTCACCACTCCGAAGCGCTGGTTCAGCTGCTTGATGGTGGCCCGCTCTGAGAGCCCCCACTTGTTCATCAGGTCCAGCTTCTTGATGACCGTGAGCTGGGCTGAACGGCTCTTCATGACGCTGACGACGTAGTCCATGGTGGGTGCGCTGGGCGGCGGCACGCCCATCAGCATGACGGCCGAGTCGCGCCCCGAGCTCGAGCCCCGGAGGCCCGTCAGGGCGCTCACGAACTCGTTGGAGGACTCGCGCGGGAACAGGCACAGCGCGGTGGACTGAAAGCGCGGCGGGATGAAGAAGGTCAAAGCCAGGCCGATGGCACCCCCGACGACCAGGAAAAGGAAAATCCGAACGCGAGCAAACCACAGCTCGATCAGTAACTGCAAGAAGTCGGCCTCGGGGATCTGGCTCATAGACTCAAGGTAAGCTTAATCATTGGACTTCCCCCCGGAGTCGGGGGGGATCGCGGTCCATTACGCTGCCGGAGGCTGAATTCCTCTCCATGCGCGACAGGGGGAGACATCTGTCCTGTCAAGGGAACCCGAGCCTCGACCGGTTCAGGCTCGTTCGGAAAGATTGAATTTCTGTAAAGGCCATTACCGGTCACCCCGCTTGCCGGAGCTGGCTGTGGAGAAAGCTGGGAACCTGTGCTGATGGATTGACCGTTCGGTGATGAAGGTCGGCCAGGCGAGCAAGAGTCTGTACCCGCCGGGTACGGGCGTCGAGCTATCTGTGAATCGGTGCCCTCATCTGCATCTTCAGGATGCGCGGACGACGCTTCATGGGAAGCTGACCCGAGGTCGCGTCCACCACCTCGGGAGCCGGCTCGCTGGTGCTCGCGGCGGCCCGAGCGGCTGCCGGCGCTGCCTGGGAGGGGGAGGGCTGGGAGGGCTCCACCCAGAGCTCTGTCTCCACCCGCGGAGCTTCCCCGGCCAGCGGAGCCCGCGCCACCTGCGGCTCGCTCTCCAGCGGCACCGTCTGCGGGGTCCCGGCCAGCGACGGCTCGCTCTCCAGCGGTACCGTCTGCTGGGTCCCGGTGGTGGCAGTCGACTGTAGGGGAGCCCGACTCACCGGCCGCGGACCCTTCTCCATCGGCAAAGGCTGCACCCCGGGAGCCTGCTGCGACCCGGGCTGGCCCGGCTGCGCGGGCTCCTCGATCGGATCGGTGGGCCCCTCGTATTCCTCGGCCACCGGGTCCGGGTCCACCGTGGGTCCAAAGTTGTAGCTCAGCTGAAAGCCGAAACGCACCTTCTCCTGAAACTGGGCTGTGGTCATGAACTGAAAGCGGGGGCTGACCGTGAAGCGAAACCCGGCCGACTCGATGGTGCCATCGGTTTCGCCCATGATACTAAAGTTGGGCGTGAAGTGGAATTCGCCGCCGGCGAACCCCCGGTTCAGCCGGCCCGTTCCCATCCCGGCGTGCAAGTCCAGAGCCATACCCGACTCATTGATCGGGAAGCTGTGGCTGACCACCCCGAAGAAGCTGGGGTCATCGAAGCGTGCCGGGTGGGGATTGCTGTCCTGGGGGGCCGAGTTGAGCGACTGCACCCCGACTGCAAATCCCGGGTGATTGGGAGCGTCCTCCACCGCCAGCCACTTGACTCCGAACACGTGGCGATTGTTCCTGAAGAACCCGCCGTGCAGCGCCATGGCCGAGATCTCGACTCGCCCAGGAAGCCCTCCCACGACCTTGATGCTTCCGTCGTTATTGAACGGCTCGTCGAAGTCGATCCCCACCGGAGTAGGAGCTCCAGGCAAGATCATGCTGTTCACCGACAACTGCACCCCGCCTGCCGGCACCACGCGGGCAACGGGAATGTTGATCAACCCGGTGGTCTCGTTAAAGTTGAAGTCGCCCACTGCCCCGTCGGCGCAGGCCGCGCCGGCCAGTGAGCCGCACAGGGCCCCCACCATGGCGAAACGGGAGAGAATCAAACTCTCAGTCTCCGATCAGGCGCTCGCGGTTACCCTCGTAGTAGACCTGAGCTTCTTGCAGGTCTTGCACCTGGCCGATATCCATCCACAGGCCTCGGTGTACGTACGTATAGGCCGGCAGCTTCCGCTCGAGTATAGTGTGGATCAGATCGTCGGCCCCGAAGGGAGTATCCTCGGGAATCAGGGGAAGGATGGTCGGGCTGAAGACATAAACGCCCATGCTGACCAGATCGTGGCGAATCGGCTTCTCCATGAAGCTGCGGATCTCGCCCTTGCGCCCCGCCCTGATGACCCCGTAGGGCACCGTGGACATGCGCCGATGGCAGGCGATGGTGGCCACCGCGTTGTTACGGTTGTGGAAAGCCACCATGTCGCGCAGGTTCAGATCGGTCAGGATGTCGCCGTTGGCTACCAGGAAGGTGCTGTCGAGCTGGTTGGACACCAGCCGCAGCGAGCCGATCGTGCCCAGCGGCACCGATTCCTCGACGCACTCGATATTGAGCCCCGCGCCCAGCCCGTTCGAGAGCAGCGCTCGGATGACCCCGGCCGAGTAGCCCAGCGTCAGTGTCACGTCTCGGATGCCATAGCGACGGAGCTGCTTGAGCAGAAGGCCCAGCACCGGCTCTTGCCCCACCGGAATGAGCGGCTTGGGCAGCACGAAGGTGTAAGGCCGCAGACGCGCGCCGCGCCCCCCCGCCAGCACCACCGCTCGAACCGACTCCATCGGCCCGGGTTGCGTAAGAATGAGAGACTCGGCGGCGTGTTGCTCGCCGCTCCCATTCAATCCTTTGTGGTCAAGACTCGTAAGCCGACTCATGCTTGCACCCTATTCATCTCGACTTCATAGACTCCTCTCCAAGCTCCCGACCGCCACCTTCCCGGAACCCAAGAAGTTGGAGTTTGCGAGTACAGCACGTTGAGCGGGATTTGTCAAGCCAGAAAGCTCGGAGGGTTGCCGATCCGAACTCTCGGTTCTATTGATACCGCCGGTTCAAAAGTGCAGGATGACGACACATATTGCCCTCTTCAGAGCTACCTCGAGCTGGGCCCGACGCTCGGCATCCAGGATGTCGCGCGTTCCTTCAAACCGGCCACAGGGGCCTCTCAGAATTGCGTGGACACCAGACTCGATGAGCACCCGGAGAGCTTTGGAGCGCTCCAAGACCCTGGCAGGGGAAGAAAGCCGCCTGATGGTGGGCGGCTGAAGCGTCGGGCACACCAACCTGATCGCGCGGCGACAAAGCGTTACACCCGAGCAACCTCTCGCGACTCGTCCCGGGCTAAAGTGCACGCGTGAACATCGCCGCCCCTATGCTGTCCTTCCGCACGCCCGTGACGCGCGCCTCAGCCGGTCCAACCCCGGCCCCAGGCCCCGCCCCAGACGCAACCCCGGCTTTCCAGCGCGACCAGAGCCTTTACCTGGGCCGGGTGGCCCAGCGCGCCCTGCAACAACTCGGCGCCATGGCCGCCACTACCGCCGGACTCATCGTGGGCACCTCCCTGGGCTCGATCTGGGCCGTCCCCCTGGGCGTGCAGAGCGTCAACCTCATGCTCATGACCGCTGGCACCCTGGGCTCCGGCCTGGCCGGGGCCGCCGCTGGCTACGCTCTGTCGCGCCATATGCAATCCCCCACCCTGGACCTCCCCTTGACCGTGGGCGGCGCCCTGCGCGGCCTGCCCCGCATCGCCTACCCCTCCCTCATCGGGGCCACCCCGGCCGAGCAGGCCAAGATCATGAGCGTGCTCGACAGCCTGCCCATGGCCGAGGTGACCAGCCTCTCCACCCTCGAGGTCGAGCCCCGCCTGGATACCGCCGGTCTTTCGCTGCCGCTCCTGAGCCACAACCACATCCTGCTTGATCGCGGCCACCTGAACGGCCCCGAGCACTTCCGCGACCTGGTCACCCACGAGGTGGCTCACACCTGGGACTTCAGCGGCGGCCTCGGCCCCTTCGGCTCGCTCAGCGGCCGGGGCGCCTTCGGCAGCCCGCCCTACCTGAGCTCGTATGCCGGCTCCGACCGCTACGAGGACTTTGCCGAGACCCACCAGCTCTTCCACCGCGACCCCGCCCGGCTGGGCGCGCTGACTCCCGACAAGCTGGAGGCCATGCGCGAGCTGCACCGACCCGACCTCTTCGACCGCCCGGCCGTGCGCGAGCTGGGTCGCGACCTTGGAGCGACCCTGGGCGGCTTGCCCTACCTGCGCCAGGGGCTGGAGCTGGCCGGGGCTCTGGTGGGTCCCCTGCAGCTCGTTCGCGGCGCCAGCCTGCTGCAGCAAGACGACCCCAGCGCCCGTCTGGCCGGCCAGCTCCAGCTCGCTAGCGGAGCCCTCCTGCTGGTGCCGGGCGGCGCTCTGCCGGCCCTGGCCATCAACACCCTGAGCCTGGCGTCCCCCCGTCTGGCGCCGGGCGTCCTGGCCCTGGCCCTGGGTCCCGTGGGCCTGGCGGGTCAGGCTTTGCTGGGAGAAGGCAATCTTGCGGCCCCTCCACCCCCCGCGGCCGGCTTTGGCTCCTTTTTGCTGGGCTCGGCCTCCACCGCCCTGGGGCTGGGCCTGGGCTCGCTGGCCGGCCAGGCCCTGGGCGCCCTGGTGGCCGGCCCCACCGGCGCCATGCTGGGCGCCTTCTGGGGACGTCTGGGCGGAGCCGCTCTGGGCCTGGTCGCCTTCGCCGCCCTCAAAGCCGCCCGCGAGGTTCCCCTCGAGCGCCAGGACGGAATTCGCCTGCTGGGTGGTGCCGCCGCCACTCTCGGAGGCGCCCTGGCGGGCGCCGTGGGCGGCCTGGCCCTGGGCCACCAGGCCGGCCTGGCCCTGGGACCGACCGGAGCCATTTTGCTCGGCACCGCCGGAGCTCTGGGCGGGTCCTGGCTTCTGGCCCGGCTGGGAGCTCGCCTTTCGCAACCGTGACACCTGCTACGTTCCTCGGTCGCCAAGAAAAGCGACCAAGCCCTATGCCTCCCGCACCGCCCGCCGGGTCAACCACCCTAGACCCGCAAAGTACAGCCCGTAAGCCGCGCAGTTGGCCAGCACGTACAGAGCGATCGTCGTCTCGAAGCTCGCCCCCGGTAACAGCCGCGGGCTGAACACAGCCAGCAACAGCAACAACGAGCTGACGTCATAAACGAACTTGAGTCGCTGCCCCTTCAGCACGAATACGAGTCTGCTCAGCGGCACTACCACGAACTGGGCCAGCACCAGGGGAGCGAGAACCACGCTCAGCCGTCCCGCCGTCTCCCAGCGCGGCCCGAACAGCGCGCTGAACAGCCACGGGCCGGCCAGTACCAGCACCAGCGTGGGCACCAGTCCCAGCAAGAACAACCGTAGGGAGATTCCCCGAAACAGCCCCCACAGGCGCTCGGGAGCCTCCAGGCGCAGCCTGGCAGCCTCGCTGTGAAGCGCGTCCGCCACCGAGGCCGAGGCCACCGCCAGCGGCCCGGCCACCAGCCGCTGCACGAAGGACAGGTTGCCGGCCGCGTCGGCCCCGAACCGCCAGGTCACCATCGGGATGGTCAGGCTCAGGGCCAACAGGTCGATCAAGGATGAGGGCAGCAGCACCAGCGGCGAGCGCCGGTGGGCCCGGGCAGCCTGGCGCAGAGAGCCCAGCGTGATCTCGTAGGCGCCCTGACGAAAGCTCCTCCACAGGGCTGGAACCATCCACAGGCACCCGGCCATCTTGGCGGCCAGCTCCCCGAGCAAGAGGCCCGAAGCCCCCCAGCCCAGCACCCCCAGCGAGAGCTGCACCGTCACCCGTCCCACCGACTGGGCCACGATGGCCGCGCTCAACCGTGCGAAGGCGTCCGCTTTCAAAGTTGTGTAGCGCGAGCACTCCATCCAGGCCCCGAAGGCAACCGTGGGCAGCATCAGCGCCACCACCCAGGTGCTCAGCCCGGTCAGCCCCAGCACCTGGTAGCGCGTCAGCGCGAACACTGCTGCCACCAGCAGGGGCGACATGACCAGGGTGGCCAGGAACGAGGTGGCCGACAGCAGCCACGACTCCCGCTCGCTGTCTGCCGCCAGGATGGAAACGTCGTAGCGCAGCGGGGCGGCCATCGTCAGCAGGCTCACGAAGGCCAGGAAGACCCCGTAGAGCCCCATCTCGGCGGGCGTGTAGAGCCAGCCGAGGAAGGGGGTGGAGAGGAACTGCAGGGTGTAGGCCAGCCCGATTCCACGGCCCAGCACCGAGACCTTCCTGATGAACGGGTGGGCGAAGGCTCTGCGCCACATTTCAGGCCATCTTGCTCACAGCGGCCGCCCCTTCAACGATCGGCCAGAGGGTCCTCTCTGCGCAGCACCATCGTCCACCGCAGCACCGCCGCTACCAGGAGGCGCTGGCAGCACACGAACCCGGCCTTCTCGATCCCCCGCACGCTGGGGCGATTGCTCAGGGTGGTGGCAATCAGAAGCCGGCGGGAAGGCCCCAGGTCCTCCGCCACCCGGGCCAGCACCGCCGGATAGACGTTCTTCCCGCGCGCCTCGCTGGCTGTCTCGCAATAGTGGATGTAGGCCTCCTCCGGCCCCAGCGCGCGGCGCAGGCGACGAAACAGGGTGACCCGAGCGGGCCCGAGCTGCACCCAGCTTCGGTGCACGCAGCGCCCGTCCAGGTAGGCCAGGTAGCCGCGAGCACCTTCATGCAGGAAGCGCTCATAGACGGCCAACTGGCGCGGCGACTCGAAGTGCAGCACGTCGGGCAGGTTCTCCTGGCTGGCCGCCACCACCGTGCAGGGTGACTCGACGCGAGCCGGGTGGCGATGCTCGAACAACACTACCGTTCCCAGCCAGAAAAGTCGGCGTAGGATGCTCATGGCCGTCCAGTATACCAGGGCGCGCAACAGGGGGTGGCGAAGCGGCGCCACCGCCATGCTGTGCGTGCACGTCCCGGCCGGCCGGGAAGCCGAAAGGCGCTATATCGTCCAGGTCTTGCTCGGTGAGTTCCTCGGCCTGGAGCACCGGCTTGTGATCGGGCCCGGCGAGAGCTATCGTCTCAAGTACCAGGGCCAGGTGCTCGAGTTGCCCGACCTCTTCCTGGGAATGCCCGACGAGCGCTGGCTCGGGCCCTCCTCCCTACCCCCTCAGCCCCTCAAACTGATTGAGCCCCGGCGAGCCGGCCTCGAGCCGCTGCTGACCAGTCCCCGCGTGCCCGTGATTTATGGCCAGGCCGAGGACTTCTACCGTCGCGGCGAGGGGGGCGTCTGGCTCGGCCTGGACGTCTTCGGCTCGGCCTTCTTCATGCTCAGCCGCTACGAGGAGGTCGTCAAGCGCGAGAAAGACTCCCACGATCGCTTTCCAGCCCGAGCCTCCCTGGCTTACCAGGAGGGCTTTCTCGAGCGTCCCGTCATCAACGAGTACCTGGAGATCCTCTGGAGCGCAATGCAGGCTCTCTGGCCCGGCCTGCAACGAAGAAGCCGTCAGTTCCGCATGGCCGTTGGTCACGACGTGGACGAGCCCTACCGCTACGCCATCGACAGCCCTTACATCCTGGCCCGCCGCTTTGCCCGCGACCTCTCGCGCCGACCCACCCTGCTGGGGGCCCTGAGCACGCTGAGCACCATCGCCCGGGTCAAGGCCGGCAACCTGGCCATCGATCCATACAACACCTTCGACCGCATCATGGACCTGGGCGAGCGCCTGGGCCTCAAGAGCGCCTTCTATCTCTTCGCCCACAGCGGTCCCGACGACGGGCAGTACAACGTCCGCCACCCCAGCATCCGCCGGCTGGCCCGTCGCATTCACGAGCGGGGCCACGAGGTGGGCCTGCACGCCAGCTACGGCACCTACGACAACCCGGCCCAGATGACCCTCGAGCTCGAGCGCCTGGTCAGCGCCATGGACCGCGAAGGCGTGCGCCAGGCTCGCTGGGGCAACCGTCAGCACTACCTGCGCTGGAAGACCCCCGCTACCTTCGACCATCTCGAGCAGGCCGGCCTGAGCTACGACGCCACCTTGGGCTACCCCGAGCGCATCGGCTTCCGGTGCGGCGTCTGCTACGACTTCCCCGCCTTCTCGCTTTCTCAGGGCCGAGCCCTGAAGCTGCGCGAGCATCCCCTCACCGTGATGGAGATCAGCGTCTTCCACTATCCCTACATGAACCTCGGCACCACCGAGCGCGCCCTGGAGGCGATGCTGGCCTGCAAGTCCACCTGCCGCCGTTTCGGCGGCGAGTTCCGGCTACTGTGGCACAACAACACCCTGGCCAGCGAAGTCGAGTTCGACCTCTACCGCCGCCTGCTGGAGAACTAGCCCGGATCAAACCGCAGTTGCAGAAGATCTGAGGTCCCCGTGCGAGGTGTCTACGCCGCGTCGGGCTCGGTAGTCCACTCGTGCGCGGCTGTGGGCCCGCGCGAGGTGTCTACGCGGTGTCGATTCGGGGGGCAGTTCACCCGTCGGCACGAACATCCGTTTGTGCTCGGCGGGAACGAACCCGCGTTCGGGCCCGGGTCAGGCCGGCGGCCACGAACCCGCGCGCCGACGCTCAAGCTGTCGGCGAGCGCAGCAGCCACCAGCGCGGGGTCTCCCCCTGGTAAGGCCGGCTGGCCTCCAGCTCATAGTAGTCCGCCCAGTCCAGCCGGCGCAGCGGCTCGAACCCGGCCGCCGCCCAGGCCGGGTCGAGCTCGGTGCCGGTGGGCTGGTAGATCACCACGAACCGGGCCTTGAACTCGCGCACGTTCTCTTTGACCCGCTCCACCGAGCGGCCCCAGAAGTTGGCGCCCCCGGGATGGTTCTCCGCGATCACCGCCCACCAGTCCGGGAATACGTGGAAATCGCGCTGGCCGGCTACGTAGAGGGGCAGCTCGAGCAGCACCCGGTAGCCGTCGAAGATCTTGGCGTAGTCGTCTCCGGGGTCCTCGAAGGCCATCAGCACGCGCTCTCCGGGTCGCACCAGGGCCAGGAAGTCCTCCACCGGGCGCAGCAGGTTCTCCACCCGGAACGGTGCCAGCGAGGGAACCACGTCCAGCCGGGGGCGGGGCATGTAAGTAAGGAACACGGCCGGGAGGGGCGAGAGCACCAGCCAGGCCGAGACCGCCAGCAAGACAGAGGGCGCGGCGATCAGCGCTCCCGTGGCCAGGCTCATCATCAAGACCAGGATCGAGCAGGGGTCGGCGAAGCGAAACCCGGTCGAGTTCAGCACGAAGATGACGAAGCCGGCCAGGATCATACCCAGCCAGGGATTTCCCTCGAGAGCGGCCACCAGCACGAACTGGCCGAAGGCCAACAGGTAGAACCAGAAGCTCAGGCCCAGCTTGCGAGGATACTTGTAGCGCGCCGGGCGGCGCAGGATTCCGATGGACATGAGGATGCTGCGCGAGCTGCTGAGCACGTCCCCCCGCTCGAGGTTGGGCAGAAAGTGCAGGCACAGCTTGAGCAAGGCCGGCAGGATGGTCAGGAGCGGCCAGGGCGACCAGGTCCACAGGCTCTGGCTCAGGCAGAGCAAGATCATTATGGCCGTGGCCGTGAAGCTGCCGAAGCTGACCCCCAACCAGGCCATGGCCGCCAGCGGCCAGATTCCGGCCGTGACCGCGAAAAGGCCCAGCGGCACGAAGGCCCAGCCCAGGGTGTTGTAGTTCTGCCCGATAAAGGCCTCGAAGTAAAAGCCCGTGCTGATGAGGGCCAGGCCCATGACGGCCAGCACCAGCATAAAGTCGTGGCCCACCGCAAACACCGCGTGGGCGGCCAGCCAGCCGAACATGCCCAGGGGCGGCCCGATGGGGGCCAGACGCCAGTAAGCGTAGAGCGAGACCAGGGTCTGGAAGAACCAGCGCGACAGAGGATAGTTGCCCAACCCCAGGTGGGGAGCCGTGCCCCGTCGCCCGTGCCGGTACAGGTTGACGGCCATCGTGTAGTAGAACAGCGTCGAGATGCCGAAGAAGGGTGTGAAGCCGTTGTAGGTCCCCCAGCGCCCGTCGAGCAGCACCCGTGACTTCCACAGCGTGCCGGCCAGCTGAAAGGGCGTGGTCAAAAGTGCGGTGAGGGGATAGAGAGCCAGGCGGATGGCTGCAAAGCGACCGAACCGAACGTGGAGCTCTCTTAAGATGTGCGCTGCCAACCTCACCGGGGACCGGCTGTTCTCTCGGGCGCGGTGCGATTCCTGTCAGGCTTTGAGCACCGTGCGCAGGGGGCGGCGGCCGGCCAGGGCTACCAGCATGAGGCAGCCGCTCAGCGTCAGTGCCACCGCAGTTACTCGACCGTGCACCACCAGCCAGGTCAGGCCCAGCGTGGCCAAAATTCCGGCCAGCACGATGGCCAGCATCCGAAGCCACGGAAAGCCCACCGGCCAGAGCCTCTCGCTCAAAAGGAGCGAGGCGAAGTTCCAGACAGTGTAGGAGATCACCACCGCGCCGGCCGCTCCGGGCAGGCCCCAGTGAGGGATCAAGGCGGCGTTCAGGCTCAGGCTCAAGAGGGCGGACGCGCCAGCTGTGATGGGGATCAGGTGCGAGCGCTGCGCCTTCCAGAACCCGGGCGTGATCACGTTGAACAGGCCCGACAGGATCACCGGCCAGCCCAGAATGCCGAGCAGCGGGTAGGCCTCCCGGAACTTGGCGCCGACCAGCACCTCCACCACGTATGGGCCCAGCCCAGCGAGCAGCAAGATGGTGGCGCAGCTGAGCAGCAGGTAGAGCTGGGCTATGTTGCGGAACAGGCCCGGCCCTTGCTCGCGGTTCAGGGCCTCCATAGCCAGCGGCCAGAACGCCTGGCGGAAGCTCTCCATCCAGAAGCTGATCACCGAGGCCAGCCTGTAGGCCACCGCGTAGAGTCCCAGGGCGGAGGCGCCCAGATAGTAGGAGATGAGCCATTTCTCGCCGTTGGCCAGGGTGTACAGGGCCACCGCCGCGGGCACCAGCGGAAGCCCTGTGCGTAGCAGCCGCCGCAGCTCCTCGCGTTGGATTCGGCCCAGCTGCAGAAAGCGGCGGTTGCCGTACCAGCCGATGGCCGAGGAGACCACCCCCCCCACCAGTTGGCCCAGAAAGAAGGCCTCCACCGTCCAGCCCAGGCCGACCATGGCCGCCAGCGAGGTCAGTCCCGCCACCACGACATAGAGCAGGTTGACCCCCACCGAGACGCCCGGGCGATGGCGCAGGCGATCGAGCTCCACCGAGCAGCCCATGAGGAGCTGGGCCAGCAGCCCCGTCAGGGCCAGCCCCAGGGCCGAGCGATCCAGCCCGGCCAGCGTTCCCACAAAAAAGACCGAGGTCCCCAGCCCGACTCCCATCGCCAGCAGCAGCTGCAGGCGGGCGCTCACCAGGCGGCGCAGCGCCTCGGGACGCTCCCCCTCCACCTGGAAGTAGTGGTAGGACAGGGCCGTGTCTGCCCCCAGCACCACGAAGCAGGTCAAGAGAGCCTGCAGTTGCACCAGCGTCTCTATGCGGCCGTACTCTTCCGGGGCCAAGAGGCGCGTGTAGGCGGGGATCAGCAGCAGGTAGAACGAGCCGATCAAGACCTTGCCCAGCCCGTAGGCGGCGGCCTCGCGACCGAGTCGCAGGAACCAGCTACGCATCGACAGCGTCGGCCTTGAACTTCAGCGACGACAGGAGCGGCCGAGAAAACTTCAGCGACGACAGCAGCGGTCGAAAGAACTTCAGCGACGACAGGAGCGGTCGAAGAAAGCTGAGCATGGCGGGGTCAGAATACCACCGGCGGTCAATCCCCTCCTGCGCAGGAGGAGGCTTCGGGGGCGGCGGGGCATAGGGTGGGCGATGCTGACGCAGAGAGAGTACCTGGCCTATCGCCTGCCTCCCGGCTGGGACCCGGGCGCCAGCCTCCAGGCCGATGGGGTGGGGGAGGCGCCTTCCCAGCTGAGGGGAGCGTGCTGGCTGCAGGGCTGCCGGGGCAGCCGGCCGGGCGAGTTGACCGAGAAGGTGCGCCAACTGGCCGCCCGGGCCCGCCACCAGGCCCCCTCCGCCCAGGTCTGTGTGGATGCCGATCCGCTTGACTCCATCGCCCGCTCTGCCATCCTGGCCGCCGGCCTGGAGCCGGCCGGGGTCATCCGGGCCGGCCTGCTGGGAGGGTGGGATCGCTCCCGCCCCCACCCCGAGCTCGTCGTGACCTCAGGAGCCGACCGCTCCCCCATGAACCTGCCCGGCTGGCGCGAGTTCAACCGCCAGCGCTGGAAGGTCGAGCCTTTGCCCCTCAGAATCGAGGGCGAGCACGCCGCCCTCGAGGCGGTGCTATACAAGAACCGTCGCGGCGCGCTCTGCACCCCGCCTCTCAGCCCTTACCTGCCGATCGCATTCCTGCCCAGCCCCACCCGATCGCGCCCCCGGCTCGCTCGCCAGTGGCTCGAGGTAGGCCAGGCCCTGGCCAGCGAGATGGCCCGCCACCCGGTCTACGGCCCGCTGCGCCTGCCCCCCGAGCTGCGCGACGTGCGCCCATTCACCTGGCGCGGCTACCAGATGGAGCCGGCCTACACCTACCTGCTTGACTTCCCCTTCGCGCCCGACGAGGCCGATCACTCGGTCCGCAAGAACATCGCCAAAGCCCGCCGCCAGGGCTTTCGCTGCGGACCCACCCGCGACTACGAGGCCGTCTGCCGCTGCCTGGCCGAGACCGAGGAGCGCAAGTCTTTCACTTACCTGCTCAAGCCGCCCGACCTGGAGCTGGCCGTGCGAGTGGTGGGGGAGGAGCACTTCCGGGTGCTGGCCTGCTGGAGCCCGCAGGGCACCATGGTCGGGGCCCAGATCGCCCTGCACTCCGCCGGTGCCCGGGCCATGGACCTGGTGGTGGGTATTCGCACCGAATACCGCGCCAGCGGAGCCGGCCAGCTCCTGATGGCCAGCCTGCTTGACGAGCTCTCCGCCGCCGGGGCCACCGGCTTTGATCACGCGGGCGCCGACATCCGGGTGGTCGCCCGGGCCAAGGCCAGCTGGGGAGGCGAGCTCACCACCGTCACCATTCTCCGCGCCCCCGGCCTGCGCCAGCTAGCCCGTCAGGGGCGGGCCATCTGGCGCTTCTTCCACCCCCGCTGAGGGGGGGTCTCGCGGGTAGAGGGCCAGGATCAGCAGCAGCAGGAGGAACCCGTTCCCCAGCAAGATGGGGAAGATGCCCCCGTTGGTCAGGTTGATCAGCTGGAAGCTGCAGGCCAGCACCACCAGCCGCACGTCCAGCCCCCGCGAAACCGAATCCAAGAGCCAGAGCGCCAGCATGGCCGCCAATGACTCGATCAGCACGCCCGCGACGTACATGTTGGCGTAGCCGTCCCCCCACAGGTTGACGTTGGGGTCGGTCAGCTGCCCGAAGTAGGTGTAGCCCAGCACCTGCTTGTAGCCGAAGGCGTAGGGCGAGGAGAAGAAGAAGCTGAAGCCCTTCACCTCCCCGAACATGGCCACCGGGTTGTCCTGGAAGAATTGAAAGTAGATCACCGTCAGGTAGCCCGGTCCCACGAACACGCGCCACAGCACCAGGTCGGTCAGCACCATCGTAACGATGCTGCGCGTGTCGCCCAGCACCAGCGCCCCCAGTCCGAACAGGGCCACGATGGCCCACACCCAGCGTTTGGCGAAGCTCTGGCCGGTCTTGCCCAGGATGGGGACCAGGCTCAGGATCAGCACCGCCGAGGCGGGCATGGCCTTCATGGCCCCCACCGCAAAGAAGAACACCTGCCCCACAAAGCCCAACAAGAAGAGCACGGGCTTTCGTCGATAGACGGCGTAGGCCATCAAGAGCGGGTTGAGCACCTGCGACTGCCAGGCCAGCGCGTAGTTGGCCGGAAAGCGCACCTGCTGCTCGAACACCGCGCGCTGGATGTAGATCTGGGCCGCCGAGGAAACCAGGTTGAGGCTGGCTCCGAACGCCCACACGCAGATGCCGTAGAAGACCACCGTCACCAGCGCGAACGCCCCCCAGAAGGTGAGCGGGGAGACCCGGACGGGGGGCATGCGCATGGTGGGCAGCACCGTGCTGACCATGAGGATGGCCATGCCCGCGAGCAGGGCCAGGTTGATCTCCAGGATCTCCAGCCCCGACGCGTTGTGCCAGCAGGTGTAGAGCAGCGAAGGCACGTACACGATCGTGTACATGCCCCAGCAGAAGAACTGGGAAGGTCGTTTCAGCACCAGCGGCAGGAAGAAGGCCGGCAGCAGCGTCACCAGCACGATGGCAGCGATCTCCAGCGGCGGCCGGGGGAAGTAGATCAGTCCCATGTGGGCTTCCAGGGGGTGCACGTTGCGCACGTAGCAGACCCAGAAGAACACAAAGTAGAGCGCCATGCCGAGCAGGATCAGGGCGCGGTTGGCCAGAGACCGCGAGAGGTTGGATCGAAGGCTGGCGCTCACCGTAAAGCGGGACTCTAACACGGTCCCCCGGCCAAGTCAATCGGGTGGGCGGCCTGCGCGATCCTCCGCGATGGCGGCGTGGAGGGGCGCGAAACTCACGCAGGGCTTGCCTCTCACGGCCGAGAGCTGGGCGAGCACTCTGCATTCTGAACAGGTCAACACGCGGGGTTGAAGAAGGGCTCGCCCGTGTCACCGAGCTTCTCATGGAAGGCCTTCTCTCTGCCTTTGCTGTTCACGGCCTTTGTGCTGCTGCACTTTTACCTGACCAACTACATCGAGGTGAATTTCTCCGAGTTCTTGTTCGTGGCGCTGCTCTTGATGGGCCTGATCGCTGCCATCGAGCTCTGCTTGTGGAAGTGGCTCAAGGACATGGACCGGGTGGGCCTGACCACCGCCCTGGGAACCTTCTTCTTCTTCAGCTATGAGCGCATCGTCTACGCCTATCACCGCTTCGATCAGCGGGTGGGAGCCGAGATCGCGCTGGTGGGAACGGCCGACCCTTCCCACGCCACCCGTGTGGCCTGCCTGTGGATCCTGGCAGGCCTGACCCTGGCAGGGGGGGTACTGCTCTTTCGCCTGAAGGTCAACCTTAAGGGCCTGGTGCGTTTCGGCTTCCTCTGCTCGGTGGGAGCTATCCTCATCACGGGAACCTTCGGAGCCATCAACCTGGCCGGCCAGCTCCGTCCCCGCCTCGACCTGCCGAGGGCCGGCCAAGCGGCCAGCTCCAAGCCCGACATCTACGTCATCTTGCTCGACGCCTTTGGCCGGCCTGATATGCTCGAGCGCGACTACGGCGTACGGACCGCTCCCTTTGTGGCCGCCCTCCAGAAGCTGGGGTTCAAGGTCTTCTCCGAGAGCCTGGCCAACTACCCGACCACCTCCTACGCCCTGGCCTGCGAGCTGAACTACGCTTACATCGATCAGCAGAGCATGGGAATTCCCGCCGACTATAAGTCCGGCTATCCCCTCCTCTCCCTGGTCCACTCCAACCGGGTGACCCGCTTTCTGCGCGAGCAGGGCTACGAGGTCGTCAACATCTATGGCGGCGTCCACTTTACCCGGGCCTTCGAGTCCACCACCCGGCGACTCGGCTCCGGGCGCAGTGTCAACGGATTCTTTTACGTCTTCTTCAAGCACACCCCGGTGGACGTGCTGGCCCCGGACCTCTTGACCGTTCCCGAGCTCGACCTGCGAAGGAGCATCCTGCTCCAGGGCCTGGAAGAGCTGCGCACCCTCCCCCCCGGCGACAAGCCCCGCTTCGTCATGCTCCACGTCCTGTGTCCCCATCACCCCTTTTTCGTCGATGCCCAGGGCGGTCGGCCGCATGCCGACCCCTCCTTTGACTGGGAGGGGAGACGCGATCACCGCACCGGCTACGCGGGACAGGCCGAGTTCCTGCAAAAGCAGGTCGAGCCCATCGTCTCGGCCATCCTGAAAAGCTCGCCTCGCGAGCCGGTGATCCTGATTCAGGGAGACCACGGTCCGGTCCCCATCCTGGAGGAAGGACCGGGCATGTTCCAGCAGCGTTATCGCAATCTCTGCGCCCTCTACCTGCCCGGCCAGGACTACCGGGGGATCCCCGAGGACCTCTCCCCGGTCAACTACTTCCGGGTCATCTTCAACCGCTTCTTCGGCACCAACCTCGAGCTGCTCCCCAACAAGAGCTTCTACCTGCTTGACGGCGTCAAGGTTTTTCAGTTCACTGACATCACCGAGGACGTGAAGGGCACGAGACGATAAAGGACGGACGGCCTCGTCGCCGAACCTGCCGTCCACAAGTGGTCGACCGCTCCCGATCGTCGCTGAAATGATCGACCGCTCCTCGTCGCTAATAATTTGGAGTTTGACCATGCACAGGTTTTTGGTTCTCGCCTATCTCCTCGCCCTGCTCACCATTCGGCCGGCTCAGGCCTATATCGACCTGGGCTCCGGCAGCTATATCCTGCAGATCGCCCTGGCTTTCTTGTTCGGCTCGCTCTTTTACGTGAAGAGCGTCTGGCAGCGGTTCCTGGGCCTCTTCAGAAAAAAGCGAGACCACGCCGAGTAGCTCCTTGACGCAGCTCCAGAGCTCGTTTCGAGACCCGAGCGGCTTCATGTTCGCCCGGCAGGGAACCCTCTACCGCCAGGTCAACCCGGTCTACGCCCACCACTACGACCGCCTGATGCAGAGCGGCCTGTACCAGGGTCTGGTGGACAAAGGCTGGCTCATCCCCCACGAGGAGACCGACCTCGAGCACGCCTACAGCCCGCCCGCCCATCGCGTGCTGAGGCCCCAGGCTGTCCCCTTCATCTCCTACCCCTACGAGTGGTGCTTTGAGCAGCTCAAGCAGGCCGCCCTGCTGACCCTGGACGTGCTCAAGCTGTCCCTGCCCCAGGGCATGATCCTGAAGGACGCCACCGCCTACAACGTCCAGTTTCTGGGCACCCGCCCCGTTTTCATCGACACTCTGTCCTTCGAGAGCTACTCCGAGGGCCAGCCCTGGAAGGCCTACGGCCAGTTCTGCCAGCACTTTCTGGCCCCGCTCTTGCTGATGGCCTATCGCGACGTTCGCCTCGGTCAGCTTTCCCGCGTCTATCTCGATGGGGTCCCCCTGGACGTGGCCAGCTCCCTCTTGCCTCGTCGCACCCTCTTCAAGCTGGGAGCCCTGACCCACGTCCACCTGCACGCCCGCAGTCAGGCTCGCTTCTCCCAGGCCTCGGCCACCCAGCGCGAGGTGCGCATCAGCCGCACCGGCCTGCTCGGCATCGTGGACAACCTCGAGTCCACCATTCGCGGCCTGAGGTGGCGCGAGTCCGGCAACTGGCAGGGCTACTACCAGGACACCAACTACTCCGATCAGGCCATGCGGGCCAAGGAGCAGATGGTCACGCAGCTCGTCGCTCAGGTGACCCCGCAGCCCCCCTCGGTGTGGGACCTGGGCGCCAACACCGGCTCATTCAGCCGCTTACTGGCCCGCCAGGGAATGAGCGTGGTGGCCTTTGACCTCGACCCCGCCTGCGTGCAGCGGGGCCTGGAGCTGGCTCGGAGCGAGAGCCTGAACGTCCTGCCCCTGGTGCAAGACCTGGCCAATCCCGCCCCCTCTCAGGGCTGGGCCCATAAAGAGCGCAGCTCGCTCGAGGAGCGCGGCCCGGCTGACCTCCTGCTGGCCCTGGCCCTGGTGCACCACCTGCGCATCTCGTGCATGGTGCCTTTTGCCGGCCAGGCCGAGTTCCTGGCCCGCCTGGCTCCCTGGCTACTGGTGGAGTACGTGGGGGGCGACGATTCCCAGGTCCAGCGCCTCTGCCAGGGCAACCTGGAGCGCTATCAAGACTACAGCGAGGAAGGCTTTCAGGCCGGTTTCGCCCGGTTCTACGAGACCGTGAGCCGCGAGACGATCCCTGGCACCTCGCGTGTCCTCTATCTCTTCCGGAAAGCTAGCGAACCCCCGGATTGTCCCCTTCCTTCACGTCCGTGATCAGCACCGAGGCCGTCCCGTACACGTCCGGGTAGCGCCGGCTGCGCACGATCACCCGGCTCAAGCTCTGCCCCACCATGTCGGTTGGCGCCGTGAACACCGCCTGCCCCTGGTTCATCACCTTGATGTCCCCCTCGCCCTCGACCTCCCACAGCACCTGCTCGTCGGACGGCAGGTTCTTGATGGCCGCCGTCAGCACGATCGACTTGCCGTAGCCGCACACGTTTGCGCCCGGCAGCACCACCACCTCGGGCCGGTCCTCCATGTTCTCCGGGGTCAGGCGTCCCGCGTCGGCGAAGGTGCCGGGCTGGGCCGCCGTGTCCGGCTGCACGTCGCGCCAAGCCTTCCAGCCTCCATACTCCAGGGCAATGAAAGGAGAAGGGAGGGCCACAGGCTTGCCCTCCCGGTCGATGGCCACGCAGCGAAGCGCGTAGAGCGACAGGGGCAGATCATTCATGGAAAGCTGTCGGCTGTCGTGGGGCTTGTCGAAGCGCCACACCCGCCGGGGCTGCTCGGGAGGGTCCTTGGGGCCCCAGATGAAGAGCAGGATCCCCGCTCCTCCCACCGAGCGCACGTCGTACTCCACGATGCAGCGCTGCTGGTCGGCCAGCCGCGCCTGGCCATACGCCTTATTGAGCGTGATGCCGGGCGTGACCGGCTCGCCTTCCGCCAGCAGGGGGAGCCCTGACAGCATAGCGATCAGCAAGATCTTTCCGACCGCTCCCGTCATCACTGAAACTTTCACCGACTGATTTTCTCCGGGAAGATTCCCGGCCCTTCCACGACCATAACCTCATCCAACACCGAACGGGGAGCGTCCTGAACGATGAACAAGCAAGGCCTGGTCCTCTCGAGCCTCTTCCTGGCGGGCGTCATGTCCACCTATTTCTGGGTGCAGAAGCCCCAACCACAGGTCGTGGTGGTGACTCCCACCCCGGCTCTCACCCGAACCGCCAACCCCGACCCGGTGCCGGTGGCCAGCGACGCGCCCACCATCAAGCTGGCCATCATGCTCGACACCTCCAACAGCATGGACGGCCTGATCGACCAGGCCCGCAACCAGCTCTGGCGCGTGGTCAACGAATTCGGCAAGGCCCGCTACCAGGGCAAGGAGCCGCGCCTGGAGGTGGCCCTCTACGAGTTCGGCAACGACAGCCTCTCAGGCGAGAAGGGCTATGTGCGCAAAGTGGTGGGCTTCACCACCGAGCTCGACAAGGTCTCCGAAGAGCTCTTCGCTTTGCGCACCAATGGTGGAGAGGAATACTGCGCCAGCGTCATCCAGGCCGGCCTGAATGAGCTCGACTGGAGCAAGAAGCCGGGCGACCTGAACCTGATCTTCGTGGCCGGCAACGAGCCCTTCGACCAGGGCCCGCTCAACTTCCGCGACGTGTGCGCCGCCGCCAAGAAGCGCAACATCTTCGTCAACACCATCTTCTGCGGCAGCCCCAGCGATCGGGACGCCGCCATGTGGTCGCAGGGCGCCTCCCTGGGCGACGGCCGCTACCTGACCCTGGACACCAACCAGAAGGTCGCCTACATCGCCGCCCCGCAAGACGACGAGCTGGCCCGCCTCAGCTCGCAGCTCAACAACTCCTACGTGCCCTATGGCGCCGAGGGCCAGGTAGCCTATTCGCGCCAGGCTGCCCAGGACCAGAACGCAGCCGGCGCCTCCTCCGAGGTAGTGGCCTATCGGGCCGCGGCCAAGTCCTCCAAGCAGTATGACAACTCCAGCTGGGACCTGGTGGATGCCGCCAAAGACGGCAAAGTTGACCTCGGCCGCGTCTCGCCCGCCGACCTGCCCGCTCCGATGCAATCCATGAACACCGATGAGCGCAAGAAGTACGTGGCCGAGAAGCAGAAAGAGCGCGAAGACATCCAGTCTAAGATCAAGAAGCTGACCGCCGAGCGCGAGGAGTTCGTGGCCAAGGAGCGCGAGAAGGCCGGCCGCGAGTCCACCCTGGACGCCCTGGTGATCAGCACTGTGCAAGAGCAAGCCGGCAGGAAGGGCTACTCGTTCAAGTAGGCAGTGACCAGTCGGCCCTGAGCGCTCCGCCCAGTTTTCTTCCGATGCGCAGGGCTACTGAAGGTCGAGCCTGACGGCCAGAGGTCCAGCCGCAAACCCCTCCTGTGGTGTCGGAGGAAATCTCCGCCGCCACAAGATGTTGTAGGCGGCTGGATCTCTACTGTGGTGAGCGTTACGTGCTGAAGGTATATGTTGGGTGTCGCGCAGCCGGAAAACCGTGTCAAGGGGGTCCGGTAGCGCTTCTAGCCTCCGGCTCGCTTGACCTTGATTCCCCGCTCGCCCAGCAGCTTCTCGATGGCCTCGCGGTGATCGCCCTGAATCTCCAGGGTCTGCCCCTTGAGGGCCCCGCCCGTGCCACAGCGGGTCTTGAGCATCTTGAGCAGCTCCTTCAGGCCGGCCTCGTCCAGAGGCACCTCGAAGAGCACCGTGACCGCCTTGCCTCCCCGTCCCGACTTCTCCAGCCTCATTTTGGCCGGACCTGAGGAAGGCTTCGGAGGCTGCCTGGCCGCGCACGCGCAGGGCGTCTTCTGGCATTTGGGGCACCAGTTCTCGTCGGTGCTGTAAACGAACTCCTTCACGGCACGTACACCGTCACCCGGTCGCGCCCCTCGCGCTTGGAGGCGTAGGCAGCCTCGTCGGCCAGCCGGTGCAGGTCCTCGGGCCCTTTCGTGGCCTCATCGGCCATGACGCGCATTCCCTCGTAGACGCTGGGACGGATGCTGGCCACGAACGAGCGCCCGGCGATCACCTCGCGCAGGGGGTCGGTGCCCAGGTAGATCAGCGGCGGAGTGCCGCCCAGGGCTCGATAGCGGGCCACCAGCTCGCGCGCCAGCGAGCTCTTCCCGGCCGCGGGCGGGCCGAACAGCAAGACGATGGAGCCAGGGGGCATGGCAGGGCGGTTCGCAGGACAGTCGCGCGGTCCTGCGGGTTGCGGAGGGGCCTTCCAGCCAACCGTCGCAAGGTGATACGCCCACGCCTCACAAGCTGCCGGCTCTGGATGGATTCCAGACCCATCATGCCTTCAGCTTTGAACAATGAGCTGGACCGGCCCTAGTCGAGCCGCCCTGGAGCTTCGTCACAGGCCAGCATCACGAGAGTCAGCAGGGCTTACGCGTGCGTCCCTGACGGCAGAAAATTCGTCCCTACTGTAGCGTAGGAGCTGGTATGCTCGGCCCGAAGGGCTATCCACCATCCCTGCCTGAGAGGCTGCCATGACCACGGAAGGTTTTTCCCGACGGCTGTTCCTGGGCGGTGCCAGCGCGGCCGGCCTCATGCTCGCCGGCTCCAGCCTCGCCCAGCCGACCCCCTCGCCGGCGGCTGCGAGCCAGACCTTCTCCTTCTTCAGGGATCCGCTGCTCAATTTCAACTCGCTCTTCGCCGCCGGTGCCTCGGGGCTGGCCGCGGCCTTCGGCGAGGTGGCCGTTTCGGTGGACCAGGCAAGGGCCGGCGGGGCGTCGCTGCAGAGCTGGTACGATGCCAGCATGGCCATGGGCGGCAAGTTGACCCGGGCGGCCGAGCACTCGCTGGCCCGGGGCCACAGGGTATCGGCCCGTGCGCGCTTTCTGCGCGCGACCTCTTTCTTCGACCAAGCGCTGTTCTTCGTGCTCGGTAGCTCCACTCCGGGGTCCGAGAAGGACGTCTACCTGACGATGGATCGAGCCTGGTCGCAGGCCTGTCTGCTCTCGAGCCCCGTCTACGAGCAGGTGGCCATCCCCTACGAGAGCCGCACCCTGCCCGGCTGGTTTCTCAAGCCCCCCGGCTCGGCTGGTCGCCGGCCGACGCTCATCGTCAACAATGGCAGCGATGCCCAGAACGTGGATACCTACGTCTACGGCGGCGCAGCCGCCCTCGAGCGGGGCTGGAACGCGCTCTTGTTCGAGGGGCCCGGGCAGGGTAGCATGCTGTTCGTGGACGAGATCCCCTTCCGTCCCGACTGGGAAAGGGTGATCACGCCCATCGTCGACTTCCTGCTGGGTAGACCCGACGTCGACTCC
>JAANMU010000378.1_pt1 | contig 55517 bp, 53 predicted proteins | sample 7279701 | NCBI WGS metagenome assembly JAANMU01 (sample SAMN14094539, study PRJNA606508) | bioreactor metagenome | isolation source: A lab-scale SPAN reactor treating ammonium-rich wastewater day 57 | place: Ireland: Galway | collected 2017-03-13
TAGAAGACGCAAAAGGCCATGAGGCTTGAGAAGTCTTTGACCGAGAAATTGATTTCGACGAAGGTTCCGTGGTATTCGCCTTTTTGTTCGACGGGGGCGCTTTCGAGTTTGTAGATCGTGAAGCGCTTGTCGTTGCGCATGGTTTGCATGAATTTTTCGGTTTCTTTCGACAGGATGGTTTCGTCGATGGCTTGGATCTCGATGAATGCGCGGATGCGCCACGGGTGAACGTCTTTTTGTTCGATTTGGGCGCGGCGAACAAGTTCCGTGCGGATCGCGGGGGCCAAGGCATAGCGGTTGCTGGATCCGTCGCGCTCGACGAGCTTTTGCTTGAGCATTTCCTTGAGATCCTTTTCAATGACTGAAAAGGACAAACCGGTCAGGGCCTGAAGCTGGTCCACGGTCTTGGGGCCCGCGACAAGGTGCCTGCTGAGGTTTTTTTGGGTTTCGGCGATTTTGGCCATGAGAACGATTTTTCAGGGAAAGGCCTAAATACCCGCCGTTTTTGAGGGCGCGTTTGCACGCGGGCGCCTGTCGCCAAGCAAACACTTCCCAAAAGACGTCAAAAAAAGGAATCTTTTTGGCACGAACCCCCCCGAACGGTGCGAATGCGGGCTGGGCTTTTGCCTTAATTGGATTTCGGAAGACAGTACAATACGATGGTTCTTGTTTTTTTGCAGGCCGCGGTTGTCGCGGAAGAGACCGCACAAGGAGTCTTGCCGTCCTTGGGATGGGAGTGGATCGCGGCCGCCGTCGGTTTCGTGATCGCGACGATTCTGATCATCCTGTTTATCAAGAAAGTGATCGTGAACTCGATTCTTGGCCTGATCGGCTGGGCGATCGCCGTGTACGTGTTCCATCTTCCCCTGCCTTTTTGGATTAGTCTTGTTGCAAGCGCCCTGTTTGGACTGGCGGGCGTCGGGGTCATGATCCTGCTCAAGATCGCGGGCGTGTTCTAGTCCGCACAACGATCCATCGCACGCGATTGAATTTGGGCGTTGGGGAGTGCTTTTCGCCAAACGCGTTGTGCGCGTGTTGATTCCCATAGAGCGTTGGCCGACGGTTTGGCATAGCCAAAAAAAGGCGTGCGGATCACACGTGTAGTGATGAAAACCCTGAATTGCGATCTGCACGTTCATGGACGCCACGCGGCCGGTGTTTCCAAGGAAATGACGATTCCGGTGATCGCCGAACAATCGCGTTTGAAAGGACTGGATGTGCTCGCCACGGGCGACTGCACGCACAAAGATTGGCTCGAGCACCTTAATGCCCGCCTGATCGAGACTCGCAACGGCGTATTCTCGGACGCCGACGAAAAAATCCGTTTCATCATCGGAACCGAAGTCGAGGACCATCATCGCGTGCACCACCTCGTGTACTTGCCCGACCTCGCGCGGGCCATGGATTTTCGAGAACAAATCGCAGGATTCGGAAACCTCGACTGCGCGCTTTGCGGCCGCCCCAAACTCAAGCTCAGCCCCGGCGCACTCTTTGAAATCGTTCGGGATCTTGGGGGCATCATGGGCCCCGCGCACGCATTCACCCCGTACACGGGCGTATACGGGTACTACGATTCCATTGAAACCGCGTACGGGGAACACGCGCAAGAACTTTTGTTTTTGGAACTCGGCCTGTCCGCCGACACCGACCTTGCGGATCGAAAAAAAGCGCATCATTCGCTTGCGTTTTTGTCGAGTTCGGACGCCCACTCGCCGTGGCCCCATCGTGTGGGCCGCGAGTTCAATCAGATCCGACTCAAGGAACCCTCGTTCAAGGAGCTTGAAAAAGCGCTGCGGGCACGCGATGGATCGGGCATCGTGAAAAACGTCGGACTGGACCCCAACCAAGGCAAGTACCATGCGACCGCATGCAACGCGTGCTATGCCCAATACGATTTTGATTTCGCCAAAGCCCGCAAAATGAAATGTCCCGCGTGCGGTGGCGCGATCAAGCGCGGGGCGAGCGACGTCCTGCGACAGCACGCCGACCTGCCCGCCGGAATTCACCCAACACACCGTCCGCCCTATGTGCACATGCTCCCCCTTGCGGACATCGTGCAGATCGCCCTGTCGGCCCCAAAACCCGAAAGCAAAAAAGTGCAGGCCGTTTGGAAAAGCCTGGTCGACGAATTCGACAGCGAGATCAACGTGCTTCTTGACGCGCCCGTGGAGGACGTCGCGCGCGTGCATGCGCAAACCGGCGAAAAACTTGACGCGTTCCGGCGGGGACTCGTGACCTACGCGCCCGGCGGCGGCGGAAAATACGGAACGCCCTACCTTTGCCGTAGTCCCGAGGAAAAACAACAGAAGGAGCGCGAGATCGAAGCGCGCCTTCCGGCGGGCGAAAAACAAAAACGATTGGGCGAATTTTGATGCGGCCGAAAAAAAAACGCTTGAACGTGCCGACGGCACGCGTGCCAAAGCGCACCGGTGGCAATCGCGGTCGCGCGCACAAATCGCGCGCCCGAACGGGCGACCGTCGCCCGAGCGCGCTTTCCACGCGGGTGATCCGAAAACAAAAAAAATTCCGGGGCACGTGGATTTCGGTCGAGGACTGGACGTATCGGCGCAGCGACGGGCTCGTGCTCTTGCACGAGACGCTGGTCGACGACGACACCGCGGTCGTGCTCCCCCTCGATGAGAAAACCGGACGGGTTCATCTGATTCGCGAGTTCCGCGATCCCTTTGGGGGATTTTCGTGGCGCCTGCCGTGGGGCTACGTTGAAAAAAACGAGTCGCCCAAGACCGCGGCACGCCGCGAACTCGCCGAGGAAGCGGGACTAAAATCCGCCGTGCTGACCCGATTGCTTGTCCGCCGGCCGGAGGGCAAGATTTTTCATCAAACGCACGGGTTTCTGGCCACCGGCCTTTCGCCCACGCGGGCCATGCCCGAGGACGCCGAAAACATTCGCGTGGTCCGGTTGCCGCTTTCGCGTGCCGTGCGCATGGCGCTTTCGGGCCGCATCAACGAGCCGGTGATCTCGATGCTGATTTTGCGCGCGGCGTTTTTGAAAAAGAAAATCATGGTCCGCTGATTCGCCGCTGTTTTTCCCGGGTTTTTACATTCCTCCGAGTCCGCAGACGAAGGAAGAATGAGAAAAAGCCGGTTATTGGACGTACGAGAGGCCGTTTTCGGGGGCCGTTTCCTCGCCTTCGCCCTCGGGGTCCTGCATCTGCTGGTTCAATTGCTTGAACGCGTCCTGAATGTTCTTGGCTTCGGCCGTAATCTGGTCAAGATTGACTTTCCAGCCGAATTTTTTGGTGAGCATTTCAAGGACGCGCTTGGCGGCCGCGGGGTCGCCGTACACGAGGCGCGTGCTGGTCTCGCCCATCAGGCACACGCCTTCGATGCCCTGCTCGAGCGCAAGCCCGAGAATCAGGCCGGCCGCCCCCGAAATGAGCCCTTCTTTTTTATCGGCACTGCCCCCCAGTTTCGTGAACTCGGGAATGAGTTTGGAGCTCGTGGCCGCGATGATGACCCCCGGTTCTTTTTCGAGGCGCGCGTCGCCCACATTGATCCCCGCAAGCGTGATGATCCGCTGGATTCCCAAACGCTTGGCGGTGGTCGCGATCTCGTTTGCAAACTCGTAGTGCTCGGCGTTGCTGCCCACGCGAAAATCAAGGTTGGGTTGCACGGGCCCCGCAAGAAAGTACACGGGCTGGGCCGAATCGTCAAGCAAAAACCAGTCGTCGGAAATGAGTTCCACGACCCCGTCGCGCGTGTGCACGCTCGGGGGAAACGTGTCGGAAAACACCTTGCCGACCTTCGCGGGCTTGAGTTCCTTGATGAAGTAGTCGACGCAAATCTTGCCCACAAGACCGATTCCGGGCAGGCCCACGATAAGGACCGCGTTCTTGGTTTTTTGTTCTTTTGAAAACACGACGCGGGTGGCCATGGCATCGAAGGACCCGCAAAAGCATTTAAAGGCGTGGGATGCGCGGGCAAAATCGAAAAAAAGCGGGCGGGGGTTTGTTGTTTTTCAGCCGACGGCCCAAAGCCATCGGACCTGTTTTTGCGAAATGGTGGAGCGTGCGCGATGCTGGATTCGTCCAAAAGATGCGAAGGGGCAAACGCGTTATTTTTCGGTGATTTTGAAGTCGGCGGTCGCTTTGCGCTTCTTGAACGTGTCGACAAACGCGGCTCCGGCTTTTTCAAGGATGCGCGTGGCCTGCTTGTAGTCGTGGGCCGTGCTCTTGAGCAGGAACTTGCCGGCGCCAAGATACGTGAGCGCGAGTTCGGTGCCTTCGGCCGTCGCGACGGCATTGTGCGCGGCCGTCTTCACGACTTCGATGCCGTTGTTTTCCAGAACGTGCGCCTCGGCCACGCCTTCGACCGAGCGACGGGGCAATTCCACGTTTTTTTCGATGAGTCGGAGGAGCGGTTTTTGCCAGGGCGCAGAAACCATGCCGGCCTTTTCGGCCCCATGCAGGCCGATCTGCAAAAACGCGTCCTGCAGGCTCTCGTATTCGGACAACAAGGGTTCGGCGACCTCGGTCCAGACTTCGTCCACGGATTTTTTTTCCTCGGTGGCCATGATCTCCAAAAGTTTTTTGTTGCGCTTGAGTTGTTTCCACGCCTCGATCTTGGCGCGCTGGGCCTGTTCGGTGACTTTGACGAAACTGAGTTCGAGTTGTTCGCGCTCGCGCGAGATCGCAAGCACTTTGGCCGCGCGCACCTGGCCTTCCTTGACGTGGTTGCGGATGTTTTTGATCCAGCCGCTCGCGACTTGCGAAAGGTGCACAAAGCCGGTGACGCCCTCGAATTCCTGCAGCGAGACAATGACGCCGTAGTTGAGGACTTTGTCGATGCGGCACACGACGACTTCGCCGTTTTCCGGATAATCGATGACTTTGCCCGCGGTATTTCGGACGGGAGCGGAATCGCCGGAGGGCGCGTGGCCATAGCGCGGTCGCGCGTCGTCGAAGCGGCGGGGGCCGCTTGGGCGATCGCGGTCAAACGAACGGTTTGCGCTAAACGGACGCGAACCCGGAGGCCCGCGCGAGTACGACCCTTGAGAGCGGGGCGGTCCGCGGTTGTCGCGCGTATTGCGTTCGGGTTTCATTCGAGTTCCTGCACGACCTTGGCCGTCCACTGGGCCTTGGAGCCACCGGCTTTGCCGAGTTCGTGATTGCACGCGACGCAGTGAGGGCTTGTGGCGGGGCGGTCAAAGACGGTTTGTTCGTTTCCGCATCCCGGGCACTTGACCTTGAGGAAGCGGCTTTTGGGCGTTGGAATGGAAAGGGTTTTCATCAAAAGTTCTCCTAAACGGTTTCGGCGAGTTTTCGCTTGAAGAGGACGTCGGCGACCGTGCGGGGCAGGTCAATGACGGCGTTTCGAGAAAACGGGCCATAGGACGCCTGATCCGCGCCGACGAAGGCGGGGACGTCCTTGATGATTCGGACCGCAACAGAATTATAATCCCCTTTGCTTTGCGCACCAAGCGCGGGCGAGTCCGAGAGCGCGGTTCCAAGGCGGGCGTAGGCCGACAGGGTGGCCACGAGTTCGCTGAGCGCGCGTTTTTCGGGTTCGGCGAGCCTCAAGGGAGCGCCGTCCCCCGTGCGCGAAATCTCAAGCGCTTTGTTCAAGAGTTTTTTTTCGCGCATGGAAACGATTTCGGCGATCATTTTGCGCAAATTCGTGAATTCGCGGGACTGGGCCTCGGTCCACGCGTCGGGATTTTGCATCAGACGCTTTTTTTCCGCGCGAAAAAATCCGGTGACGCTTTCGAAAAAGTCTTCGTCGACGTCGACGAGCTGGGGCGCGTTTTTTTCCAGGCGGTGAATCCGTCGGATTTCGTCGTAGTCGATTCTCAAGGCGCATCGTCTCCAAGCGTGGCGGCTTTTCGGGCCAACAGGTAGCCGGCCACGGCGTCGGGAAGCCGCTCCGTCGCATTCTCGAACGGGCCCCACCACTGGCCAGCCAGGAAAAACTGCGGCGCGTGCGGAATAAAAACCTTGGTTTGGGCTTCGACGGAAAGCGCGAGTGCGCTGGAAAACGGATCGAACGATTCGAAGCCGTCGATCGGAATCGTTCGGGCCACGAGCATGGTCGACCCGTGGATCGTGTCGGGGACGCGCACGATCTTGTGAATGTCAAGCGTGGTCTGGCGGTCCGGAAGCAGGGGCGCGCGCGACAGGGCCAGCGTGAAAAGCGCGCGATAGAATGCGCCGGGTTTTTTGCCGGGCGCGGGAAACCACGTGCCGGTCTTGAGACCGAGTTCGACGCTCGCCGTATCCGATAAAAAGCGCTTGGCGGCGGACGAGGTCACGCCCGTGTGTGCGGCGAGTTCGTCGACCGAGAGTGCGGGCAAGAGTTCGATGGCGTGCGCGATGGCGCGGCGCGCCCAAGCGCGGGCCTCGGAAAGCGGCGGACCGTGGGGGCGCGCGCCCTCGAAATCAAAACCGAGGCGCGCAAAGTCAATGTTGGCGCCGGTTGCAAAGTCGAAAATTTCGGTGCGCGCGGAGGCGGGCCACGATTGAACCTCGGGCGAGCGCACGTACACATGATAGCCCGCGTTACCCGAAAAGTGAACGGAGTAGTCGGACAGTCCGGTTTCGTCCGCGAGGAGGCGAATGAGGCGAAGCGCATGCGTTTTGGTTGCGCCGATGCATTCGGGGCAAAACCATTCCTCGACGAGTGTTCCGCTGCCGCATTGGGCACACTTTCGCACGCGGCCTTTTCCGTTCGCGCGGCACTGGGGGCACTCCCACGAATCGTGGCGGTTCTTGCACTCGGTCGGTATTTCATCGGCGTCGAATTCGAAGACGAGATCCGCGCCCGTCAGGCGCTTGGCGGCCATCGGCTGGCGGCCGGGAAACCGGTAGCGCGCGACGGATGCGGACACGTAGAACGGCGCGCGGGAAAGGAGAAATCGGCGGAATTCGTCGGGACTTGAAAACGCAAGGTGGCGCGCGGAGATCTTGGAGCCGAACACGCCGTAGCCAAACTCGCGAAATTCCATCGCGGGAAGCGATGGGGCCGTCTGGGAATCGTAGTGGCGGAGGAGGCGCGCGGTGAGCCATTCCACCTCGCGCGAACCAAAGTCGGGCATGAAAAAAGTCGGTGGACAAGGGATTAAAAATTGAAAAAAAAGAAAAAAAAGAAAAATGAAACAAAAAACATTCGCTGTGGCGAAAATCAGTCGAAGAAATTATTTCTTCTTCTTTTTCTTCGTCGCTTTCTTTTTCTTAGCAGCCACTGTGCATACCTCCCGAGTTTCGGGACCAAAGTCCAGTAGATACGATGCGTCAACTCCTATTTAAACTTTTTTTTTGGCGAAAAAAATTCATTTCGACCGAAAAATTTTTTGAAAATCGGGAAAGACGGTTCGAGCGCGGCGCGGACGACGAAGAAAATTTTTTTTTTCTCAACAAAAAAATAATTTTTTTGCGGATGCACCGGAAAAAAAATACGGTTTTTGATTTTGTGAAGCGAAAAAAATCGCTTACGCGTCCGCCGGCGCGTCGGGGACATCGGATGTTTGCGCGTCGTGTTTTCGCTTGACGACGGCCTGTCGACGGGCTTCGCGCTGGTAGTGGCTCACGGGGTGCTTGAAGGCGCAGGCGGGCAGCGGGCAGTAGCCGTGTTCGCGGACTTTGGCGCAGGCCGGCGCGGAGAGTCCCTGCGTTTTTATGCGCTCGACCTGATAGCGCGTGATCTTTTCGGAAAAATTGGGCGCGTGCGAGAACAATTGGACGACCGCGTCGACGGGCATGTGGACGGCGATCAGAAAGCTTGCGAGGTCGAAGCGGGCCATGTGCGGAAGGTTTTCGCCCGCGGCCAGGCGCGCATAGAGGTCGGCCATGCACGGGGTGAAAAGTTCGGGATGCACCGCGCCGCCGGACGGGAGACTGGCCAGGACGCGTTCGCGGTGGCGGACCGTCAAGCGTTGTCGGAATTCCATGGCCGCTTTTTTGAGTTCGCTTGGCAGGTCGCTTGTGTCGGCGGGAAGGCTTGCGAGCGTTTTTTGGTAGGCCCATTGGGCTAGCCATCGCTGGAGTCCGTTGAGCGAGAGTTCGACGCGACCCGCGTCAACGGATTGGTTGACAAGGCGCGTGGCGGGATCGTTGGTGGCGACCGATAGGAAGATCGCGACCGGCAGGGTGAAACGATCGTCGCCTGTTTTTTCAATGCGGATGTCAAGATCGGCAACGAGGTGGAGTGCGACGGCCTCGGGTTTGGGATCGTGCTGCAGGAAGTAGAGGGTTTGCTCCATGAGGCGGCCCGCGGGTTTTTCGTAAAAGACCGGGTCGTTCATGAGCGAGACCAGAATCTTTGCAAGTGCGAGCGACTGGATGGACAGGATCGCCTGTTCGCTTGGGGGCGGAATGTTGACAAACGCGTCCTTTTCGGGCGGTCGTTCGAGCCAGCGGATCGCGTGCTTGTAGAGCGGGGTCGGAATGCGCGCGAAGTCCACGGGGTTCTTTTTTACGAGTTCGCGTGCCGTGCGCGAGAACGGGAACCGGTAGGCAAACCAGAGTTCGGGCAGTAGGGCCATAGGAGAAAACGGTGGCAGAAAACTAATTAAGACCGCAGGCGAAACGCGTTTTTTGTCAGAGGATCATGTGCGCAAGGTAGCATTGCATTTTGGTTGCGCCGAGAGGGTAGCTCACGCGCATGGGCTGGTCGGTCTTGAGTTCCAGCGTGATTTTTTTGTCGGCATCGGCTTCCTTGACGAGGTTTTGCAGATAGTTGAGGGAAAACTTGACTGTGGTTTCCTTTCCTTCTTTGGACATGGCGATCGCGCACAACTTGTTGTTTTTGAGCGTGGTTTTGAGTTGGCCTTGCGTGTTCTTGCTTTCGATGGTGAGCTGGCCGGATTTGGCGGTGAGCGTGACGCTTGCGCCGAAGAGCGACGCATCCTTGAGAATGTCTTTGAGGGTCTTGCCGTTGACTTCAATGGTTGTCTCGTATTCGACCTGCGGGAGGCGCACGTCTTCCTCGTGCAGGTCAAGAAGCGGCAACTGGAAGCGGCGCACGTATTCGCCTTCGAGGCGAAGGACAAGTTCGTTCGATTCGAGTTCCATGGCGAGTTCGTCGCCGGCGTTTAGGCGGGCGAGAATTTTTCCCATTTCAACGAGGTCCAGGCCCACGAAGCTGGGTTCGACGTCGTAGGCGGCAAACACTTTTTTTGGGATCGCGTAATCGACGAGGAGGATCTGGCTGGGATCGGTGCCCTTGAAGTAGAGGCCGTCCATGGAAAAACGGAAGTTGCCCTCGGAAATGAAGCCGGCGATGGAGCCGATGGCTTTGGCGAGCGCCGCGGGTTCCTTGAGAACAATGGCCATGCTAATCTCACAACGCAGGGCGAATAAAAAGGTTTGGGGTGCGCGAGCGCGGGCGTGCGGCGCCGGTCATGCAAACGCGGGCGTGTGCGTGAGTGTCAAGCGCGGGTTGCATCGTGCGGTTCCGCCGAACGCGTGGATTGAGTCGCGGTCGACAAAAACTAAAAAAGCCGGTGGCGATTAGTCGCTTTCGATTCGGGGCGCGAGATAATAGGCAAGGCGCGCGGGCCCGATCGCGTAGGCCACGTGCACGGGCGCGTTGTTTCGGAGCTGGAGTGTGAGGGATTGGTCGGAGGGCGCGAACTTGATGATGTCGGAAAGGTAGTCGAGGGGAAACATGGCGCTGGTTTCGGCGTTTGCGCCGGGCGTCGTCCAGTCGATTTTGAGTTGTTTATCTTCTTCGCGGGTGGTCACGTGGTTGAGCGATCCTTTGGAGGAGTGCGCCTTGATCCAGAATTTGTTCGCGTTCGCGCCGAGCGTGACGTGGGTGCTGATGAGGCTTGCGCTCTTGAGCGCGTCCTGCAGGGTTTGCGCGGAAATCTTGACCGTGGCCTCGAACTGGATTTTTGGCTTTGGGACTTCGGCGCTTGCAATGTCGATCAGCGAGATCAAAAAAGTGGAGACCGACGAGCCTTTGAGGGCCACGCGGAGGCGCGACTGTCCTTCGTCGAGTTCGAGTTCGAGCGCGTCGCTTGCTTTGGCGCGGCCCATGATCTGGTTGAGGTAGTCGATGTCAACGCCGAGCCGCTGGCTGCCCGTTGTCTCGTAGTGCGCGAACGCGCTTTTTTCCATGGAAAAATCGATCATGGAAATCTGACTGGGGTCGGTGGCCGCAAGCGAGAGGCCCGCGGGGTCCACCACGAGTTCGGCCTCGTCGATCAGAACCGAAATCGCGCCGATGGATTTGCGGAAGACGTCCGCGTTGGCCAGTTCGAGTTTCATACGGATTAGCACTTGCATGGAGTTTATAAAAATGAGGGTGGAGAAATCGCGCGTGCGGACAAAACCGCGCGATGGATCGTGCGGCGTGGGTTTTTTCAAAAAAAAAGGGCGGTTGGGAGGCGATCGGGTCTTCAAAAAAAACCGGTCGGCGAATCGTCCAACTTGAAAAAAAGCGTGGGATTAGCAGATGCCGCTAAAGTGGGCGGGGAGCTGGCCTGTGGCCAGTAGGCTTCCAAGGTCGTCGAGGACCCAGAGTTTGAGGCAGCCGACGAGGGGAACGTGGAAGAGGGCGCTTCCGGAAATCTGGTCTTGGGGCACGGGGTAGAACGTGATGCACGCTTGTTGGCGCAAATTGCAGGTGGGGTAAAGGAGTTCGGCGGGATACGGGCCACAGTCGGTGTCAAGCGTGCGGTTGCGTTCGCTGTCGCCCTTGGTGAGCACGTACCAGCCGTCGGCGGCTTTGAGTTTGACGATGGCACGGTGTACAATGGGCTGGTTGCAGGTGCTGGTGTACACGACTACGGGACCCGTTTTTTCAACGGGGATTTGCTGGTTGGTGTCAAGCAGGTTTACGAATTTTGCGGTTGCGCCCGGCGTTTGGCGGACGTCGGGTTCGACAAAAGCGATGTCGCGCAAGAGCGTGTTGCGCAGACTGGGCCGCGGCAATTCGGCGCTTGGCAGATTCATGGTTTCGATGGATTCGCCGTGGAGAATGACGACGTCGCCGCGGTGGTACAAGGGTTCCATGCTTCCGGAGATCACGATGACCAGCGGCGTGGGCGTTCCAAGTACGAACCCGAGGCCGGTGTAGAGTGCGAAGGCAAACAAGAGAGAAAAGACCGCGTAGATGATCCACTCTTTTCCCGGGTTTTGCTCGGGGTTGAGTCGGGGCATAACCCACACGTCGACATAGGTGAAAGGGTCAAGCCAGCGAAGGGTGTTTCGGACCGGCTGGAGCGCGCGCGAAACGTGTTCGAGCAAAGAGGGTTGGGCGTCCGGCGATTCGGAGTGCTTGTTTTTTTTGTTGCGCGACATGGCGTTCGTTTCGCGTGCGATGGCAGTAGGGTGAGCATCAAAGGATTTTTTAAGGAAAAAAAAAGGAATCCTGTGAAAAAAGCAACGTCGGGCAGGTGGACAAACGGGGGGTTTCGGGAATTATTTTTTGTCCTTGAGGCCCTTTTTGACGGCTTTGTGAAAGTCCGAGAGTTCGCTTTCGATGGCCTTTACCGCATCGGCAAGGGCTTTCTTGGCGGTCTTGCCGTCGGTGCGCACAAGAAACACGCAATGGTTGTCTTGGGGGTGCTCGAGCTTGTACGCGGCAAAGGTCACGTCCTTGTCCGACAGAAGGGCTTGGCGCAGGAGCGCGGCGTACGTGTGGCGTTCGCCTTCAAGGCGAAATTCGAACACGTTTTTCTCGTCCTGGAGCACTTTCATTTTCATTCGGATTCCTCCCGGCGGGTAAAAGGGATTTTGCGGACTTCGTCGGAGCCGCAGTTCGTGCACTTGAGGCGCGCGCCAAACGCATGCAGGATCGAGCGGCACTTGCGGCAGTGCGCGCGGATCACGCCCATTCCGGGCTCTTCGGTTGCAAGATCGATGCCAAAAGGGGCGACAAAGGTTACGCGGGCGCGGACAATGTCGCCGATCCGAAGGGTTTCGCGGATCGTGCGCACGTATTGGCGGGCAATCTTGTGAACGGGAAGCGAGGCGTACGACATGGAGATCACCCGGGGTTCGCCGTTGTTCTCGGCGCGCAGCATTTCGATGACCGCGGCGCTGTTTTTGATGATGACCACGCGACCGACGGCCACGCTGCCCACATCCAGCGGCTTTACGATGCGCTTGGGCAGGACGTCGGCGCGGTGCACGCGCTGGTCGACCGCGGGGGTGCCCATGACGCTTGCGCGAATGGTGCCGTTTTCGTCGACAAAGGCGTACGCGCCGGACTCGAATTCTTCTTCTTCGCCCAAGCGTTCGCCCGGAAGGACGATGGATGAATCAGCCATATATACTCAAAACCTGTAAAAGATTACCAAAAACCCATTTGGGGGAATAGGAAATACCTTTGATGAAAAGTATTTAAACCGGCTCTTCGGCCTTTTTTGGCGGTTGGACGGCCTTCGTGCGGATGGACACGCACGAACGCCCAGGGGTAGGGGGGCCGGAGCCGCCTAATGGAAGGCCTGAAAAAACATTGAAAAAAACAGGAATCGCAAGCACGGGGAACGGGAAAATCGCATGGTGGTCGAGAGTCTTTTTTCGGGACGGGAAATGCGGCATCATCCGGTGTTCATGTTTTTTGTGGCGCTTCTGGCAAGCGGCCTTGGAATCGCGACGGCCTATGCTCTGTTTCCCGGTCAATCAAGTCCTCTGGCCATCGCGTTTTGCACGATCGGACTCGTGCACTTGATCCTGCAGTTGACGCGGCACGAAGAAAACGCGGAGATCCGTCATCCGGGCAATCCGCTGAGTTTTGGTCTTCGGCACGGGCGCGTGATCAAGGTGTTTGCCTGGATGTTTATCGGATTGCTGGTCGCCTACGGAATATGGTATGCACTTCTTCCCGCCGACATTCGCGCACGCGTGTTTTCGGAACAAGAGAAGACGCTGTCCGGAATCGACTCCCTGCGCGAATCGCTTACCGGCCAATTTTCGGGATCGCCTTCAACATGCGGACGCTCGCAGGCCTGCTGGTTTGAAGTGATCCTTCTCAACAATGCGGGCGTGTTGCTGGCCGCGGTCCTGCTCTCGTTTGTGTGGGGCGCGGGCGCGGTTTTTCTGATCGGTTGGAACGCAAGCGTTCTCGGAGTCATCCTCGGACGCGACATTCTTGCGTTGCTGCATGCGTATTCGAATTTTGGCTTCTTCAATTTTGTTCCCGCGTTTGTTCATGCGATCGCCAACGCGTCGGGCCTTCTGCCCCACGGCATTTTTGAGGCCACGGGCTATTTCATGGGCAGTCTGGCGGGCGGAATCATTTCCGCCGGAATCTCAAGCCGGATTTTTCGCACGCGCGCGTTCATGCGCATTGCGCTCGATGCGCTGGTCCTGATCGGCATCGCGCTCGGAATTCTTGCAATCGGCGCGTTCGTCGAAGCGAACGCGATCGCCTCCGCGTTGTGAAGCGCTTCGGTAAAAAAAAAGAATTATTTTTTGAGGATTTTTTTTCGCCGGAGGTTCTCGGGGGCACCCGCATGCAGTTCGTACGACGCCGGTTGCGCCGCCGGAAGTTTCGGCGCGTCGGTGTTTTCAACGAATTTCTTGATGGCGGGCGCATACTGGGCAAAAAGCTGGTCCAGTTGGCCGGAACTCGAATACGTGGGCTGGCCAATGCGCTCGGCCAAGCGGACAAGTTCGAGGGGAAACACGAGTTTGGTCGAGCGGCCCTCGGCGATCTTTTCCAGCGCGCGGATATAGTAGTAGGCCAGCGCCTTGTCGGAAAGGTGCTCGGCGGCTTCGCGCACGGCCTCGATTTCGACCTTGTGCGCTTCCGCAAGTTCGGTGCGGATCAAGCGCTTTTGCTCGGCGGCCTTTTGCTCGGTCATGGCCTGCTCAAGCTCTTTGGGAATCCGAATGTCCGTGATCTGGACGGCTTCGACCTCGACGCCCCATGCGCTTGCAATCTTGATGAGTTCGTTTTGCACGCGCGCATTGAGTTCGCCGATCTTTGAAATGAGTTCCTGTAGGGTCAGGCTGCCCGCGGCGTCGCGGATGGATGCGTCGACAAACAATTCGGCCGCGTGCCGGTAGTCTTCGATTTCGATGACGCTGTTGATGACCGACTGCTTGTCGGGCTTGACGTACAAATAAATCACGGCGTCCACGGTGACCACCACGCGATCGGCCGTGATGACTTCCTGTTCGGGAATGTCAATGGTCTGCGTGCGCAAGTCGACGAACCGGAAACTTTCGATGACGGGAAGCACAAACGCCCAGCCTGGACCGCCCACGCGCACCACGCGTCCGAATCGAAAGATCACGGCGCGCTCGTATTCCTTGAGCGTGAGCAAAAAATCGTACTGGAGCACCAGAAGGATCAAGACGGCCCCGATAATCGCCAACGCCCCAAGAACGCTGATTTCAACGCGGATCGTGAGAAGCACATAGGCGGCGGCAATCAAAAACAACAGGACCAGAAGAAAGATGGCCTGCTTGACCTTGTAGGACTGCACGCGCTTGAACCGGGCCATGTACAAAAACTAGTTGGTAATCTGCTTTATATTATATCTCATAGGCATCCGGATCGGACCAAAAGAGAATTGCCGCGTCGTGCGGAAAAGAGTCGGGCACCGAAACACCCCTTGGCCCGTTGATCCGATAGCCAAAAAAACCCCAAGGCGGCACTAGGGTATTGAGCGTGAGCGAATGGTCAAGTATCTTGTGGTGTGCATCGATCGGGACAACGATTTGGGCCGAAAGACGGGCATTGCGGGCCCCGTGGTCGGGCGTGACAAAAACCTCGAGGCGGCCACCAAGCTCCTGCTGGCCGATCCAAGCGAAGCCGACGGCAACGCCATGTTTGCGGCCATCCAGCGTTTTGACGACCTCAAAGCGCGTTATGGGGACGTCGAACTCGCGACGCTTACAGGCTACGGCAAAGAGGGCTTCGAATCCGACCGCGAGCTCTCGCGCCAAATCGACCAGTTGACCGAAACGCTTCACCCCGAAGGCTTTGTCATCATCACAAACGGCAAAGAGGACGACGAGGTCATCCCGCTGATCCAGTCGCGCGGCAAAATCATCAGCAAACAAACCGTTCTGGTTCGGCAGGCCGAAACCGTGGAAAGCACGTACTTCACGATCACGAACGCGCTCAAGGACCCCTACATCGCGCGCATCGTATTTGTCATCCCGGGCCTTGTCTTGTTGCTGTTTGCCGTGGGCCAGCCAAGCCTGCGCTTTTTGCTGTTGATTGCGGGCGCCTACCTCATCGTCAAAGGATTCGGCGTCGAGGAAAAAATCCTCGAATGGTGGCACGAATTCAGCAGTTCCGTGAGCTTCAAGCGCCCGCTCACCGTCATCCTGTACCTCGCAAGCGTTTTTGCCGCCACGATCGGCATCTACACGGCGTACGTGAACTATTCGATCGTCCCCTCGGGCGACTGGATCATCGACGGACTCTCGAGCGCGCGCTCGACCTACGTCTTCTTTTTGGGCGCCGGCATGCTCTTTCTCTTGGGCCGTGCCATCGACAGCCTGCTCCTGCGCCAAGCGCACCGCATCCGTGACTACTTTCTCTCGCTTGCGGGCACCGTGCTCTTCTGGTTCGAACTCGAGGTCGCGACCGTGTTCTTCATCGAGGGTGCGACCAACTACGACGCGCTTTTTGCAAGCCTCGCAATCGGGCTCGGGCTCGCGCTCCTCGCGTTCCAGTTTTCGAAACTATTGGACATTCGCTCGCGCGTGACCAAACTCCTGCTCGGCGTCCCCGTGTTCTCGCCGACGGGCGAATGGCTGGGACGCGTCGTCGAAATCGACCGCGACAAACAGGCCGTCAAAGTCAAAAACGATTCAAGCCCCGTACTGCGCGAATTCTCGAACATTCGCATCCTGCGAAAAGACGGGCGCATCGTGGCCAATTAAAAAAAAAATTCTGAAAAAAAAAGAGGCCGCGACGCAAGGGGTTTTTCCGGCCCAAAATTCGCGAAATTCACGACTGGCTTGCGGGCGCGCCGGGATGCCACGTCGGAATCATGTCAAGGACTTTTTGGAACGTCGAAAGGAACGACGTTTTGCGCTCTCCGGAAACCAGCGCAACGTCCAACACGTCGGAAAGCGTGGTCGCGGGAACGATTTGGATTTGCTTGAGTTCGTCCTCGGGCAATACGACGTCGGGGACGTTTGTTTTTGGAATGACGACCGTCTTGAATCCGGCAAGGACGGCCGCGTGCACTTTGCCCGAAACGCCGCCCACGGGAAGCACTTCGCCGCGCACGGAGAGCGAGCCCGTCATCGCAAGGTCTTGGCGCACGGGAATGTTCTCGATGGCCGAAATCACTGCGGTCGCGACGGAAACGCTGGCCGAGTCGCCCTCAACGCCCTCGTACGTCTGCAGGAACTGAATGTGCAAATCCATCTGCGAAACGTCTTTTCCGGAAATCTTTTTGATGAGACCCGAAACGTTTTGCACCGCCTCTTTGGCGATCTCGCCGAGTTTTCCGGTGGCAATGACGCGTCCCTCGTTTCGCGAGAGCGCGGGCGCCATCTGGGCCTCGATCGGCAGGACGAGTCCCGACGCCCCGTCGGCAAGAACGGCTAAGCCGTTCACGCGCCCGACCGCCGCGCCCTGGGTGAGGAAAATGTCGTAATCCTTTTTGACTTCCAGCATCTTGTCGACCATCTGTTGCTCGAACGTGCGCGCGGCAAGCTTCGCCTGATACACGTCCTCGGCAAGAACCAGCGCGTGCTTTTTTTCCTTGGCGATGTCGCCGGCCGCTCGCACAAGACCCCCGAGATCTCGGAGCTTGAGCGTCAGACGGTTCTTGCGTTGCGCGCGCTTGCGGGCCTCAAAAATGATTTCCTCGACCGCGCCGGGCGAAAAGTGCGGAATCTTCGCGTCCTTTTTGACTTCTTGGGCGATGAACTGCACGATCTTCGTGCGGTTCTCGGGCGTGTCGGGCATGTCCTGATTCATGTACAGTTCATAGCCGTACCCTCGAATGCGGCTTCGCAGGGCCGGGTGCACGCGCTGGAGGTCGTCGTAATTTCCCGCGGCCACGAGCACGAAGTCGCAGGGCACGGGGGCCGTGCGGGTCATCGCGCCGCTGCTGAGGTCCGACTGGCCCGTGATCGAATATTTTTTTTCCTGCATCGCGGTCAAAAGTTCCTGCTGCGATTTTTCGGAAAGCGTCGCAATCTCGTCAATGAACAAAACACCGCCGGACGCGCGGTGGATCATGCCGGGCTCGACGCGCAAATGCGGCGGCGTTCCGAGTCCGCCCGATTGGAGCGGATCGTGGCGCACGTCGCCCAGAAGCGCGCCCGCGCGGGCACCGGTGGCTTCGACGAACGGCGCCGTCTTCTTGTTCGAATTGTCCACGAGCAGTTTGGGCGTGCGGCGGGTTTCGCGCGAGCGCATCTGGCTCGACAGATTGAGGCCGATGAGCATGACGCCCGCAAGCAACAGCGTGGCCGCAAAAATGACGTCGGAGATGAACTTGAAGTGCCACAGGAGAAACGAGCCGATCATCCAGACCAGCGGCAACACGAACTGGATGATGCGCGCGTTGTCCTCTTCTTTTTGGGCGGAAACGCGCGCGGCGTGAAGAATGTCTTTTCCCTTGCCGGCGCGCAGCATGCGGACGCGCGGATTGTTCGGGTCCACGTTGTTCGGGTAGATGAGGACGTCGGACAAGGCGGAGACCGGAAGGATTTCGGACATGGCTTGCGCAAGCATGGACTTGCCCGTGCCCGGAACGCCCACCAAAAGCACGTGGCGTTTTTGGGCCGCGGCCTTTACGATGAGGTCTACGCTGGACTCCTGTCCGACGACCTGATCGACCGTGCGCTCGGGAACCGGCACTTCGGCGGTGCTGGCAAACGAAACCGGCAAAACGGGCTCTTTGGCCGGCGTTTGGGCAACGTTTTCCTCGGGAGACATGACGTACCACTTGACCGGTTGAAGGCTTAAAAACGCGTGGGTTTTGCAAGGCAAAAAAATGGTGCAACGATGAAAAGTTCAATCACGCGCGATTTGAAACGGTGCGCGGGCGAAAAAAAAAGCGGGCCGGGAAAATCGGTGTGATTTTCAGCAGTACGCATACGTCAGAATCAACTCGTTTTCGAGATGATTGGAGACAATTCCCAGACCGTGATAACGCGCCTGCGACGAGGTAAAGGATCCCGAGTTGAACGCGCGATCCGCAATCGAGCGAACAACACGCTCCCGCGCCTGATCGATGGTCAATTGTTCGTTGACCGGAATGCGCACGGGAATCTCGTTGGGGGTTCGCGTGATGAACGGTCCGATCAGGGTTCCGCACGGATTTTTTTCTTCCGCCATGATGCGGGCCTGCGTGGCGCGTTCGTAAAACCCGCTTTCGGAAACGCGGTCGGACTGGTAAATCAGGTTCACGGAGTGGTGAAATCCAACGTAGGAAAACGGTTCGGCATACGAAAGCGATGCAAGACCCCGGTTCGATCGTTCGCCGTTGATGCGTGCAAGGACAGATTGCTCGAGCGCAAGCGTCAGATCGGTTTCTGACGCGCCCAAAACGCGTCGTGCGTCCAAGCCAGAGTCACCCACGTTTTCGACAACCACCGGAAACGAAATCGAGTTCGGGGCCTTCACGCACAGCAATTGGGTGACGACCACTCGGTCACCCTTAGTGGCCACCCCGAGGCCTTCGACCATCCAGTCGGCGCGCAACAGGTTGGCGCGGTGACCGTCGCTGGCCATCCAGCCGTTGATCGTCCGGTTGGAAACCTCGTTGAGGCCTCTTTGCAGGTGAATGTTTTCCCCGCCGCTGATGCATTGGCCTTCTTCTAGGCGATCTTGAATGCCCGCGTGGGCCATCGAACCGGCCGCTTCATCGGGCTTGAAAACCGTTTCCCATGTCCCCGGCGCCAACAGTTTTTCGGAGTGGGCGCGCGCAATGTCTGAAAGCAACGAATCGTATTCAAGCGAACCGGTTCCGACGTCGCCGCGCCGGACATTTACAAGCGAGTGGATTTCCTGTTCGGTGTGCGCAAGCGAACCCGCGGCCGCGGATTGCGCGTCAGACGGGTTCATGTTTTTTTTTTGTTCGCAGGAACCGCCCGCGCATTCGGCAACCGCGGTATCCGTGCCCGTTTGGGGCGTGACTCCGGCGCACGAGCCGTTGGGACACGCAAGCGTCGGGTTTGTCGGACAGTTTTTTCCCGCACACGCGCCCGTTGAATTGGTTTGGGCGGCCAGTTGCGTCGTGGTTTGCGCGTCCGCGTCGGTGAACGCGGGGAGATTGGCCCAGTTCGGAATAAGTCCCACGCCCACGGGCACGGGCAAAGGCGATTGAACGAACAATCGCGCGTTTTCAGAAGTCACGTCGATGGTGGGTTTGCTTCCCGTGTTTTGGGACAAATCCTTGATCCGCAAAAGAATCTCGCCGAAGTCCTGCGGAACGCTGAACACGTACACGCCCGCATTGGCACCCCATGGAAGCGACTGCTGGAAAGGGCTTGCGCCGGGCTCGACGCGGTGCCACTTGGCGGCGTCGCGCAATCCCGGAAACAAGAGCACGCCCACAATGCGCTTGGGCTGGTCGTTAATGTTCAGAATGCCTGCCGCATTAAGGCCGTAGAGTTCGTCGGCGGGCATGCCCGATCCAAGAATGTTTACGCCCAGCGGATTCTGGCGTGCGTCCAGCCGGACGACAAACGAGCATGCGTCCGGACAATCGGCCAAGGTTTTTTTCGGGTCTTCGACCACTCCAAGATCCGTGGGTTCGACCACGCGCGGGGGCGGGTCAAGGAAAAACAGTCCGGCCTTGTATGCGGCTTCAGCGGCCGAATACCCGAATTTTTTTTGGATAAATTCGCCGAACGATTCGGGCGTCCAATCGTTTGCGGGGGACGGCTGGGATTCGAACGCAGTGCGGAGATCGCCCAGTTCTTGATCGTACAACGGATACGACTGGTCGGGCAATCGGGCGGGGTCCGGAAGTTCGGGCGCGTACTCGTTTTGGGATATAAACGCATCGGCGGCCCAAGCTTCCTTTGCCTCGGGCGGCGAATCGGGGGAAAGAGTGTTTTCAAAAAAGCCCGTGTTGGGAAGGAAACAGACGTCGGCCGTTGTGTCGCACGATGGCGCTTGTGCCGGATACACCAAACGCGGTTTTTTTGGAGACACATTGACGCCAAACAGTTCGGAAGACCGGCTTTTTTTCCACTGATTGTCGGCCCAAAGGACTTCGAGGGGCGACAGCCGGGCCACTTCGGGAAACCGCGCCATGGGAAAGACACTCGAACCAGATGACAAGAGCGGTGCCGGATTTCCTAAAGCCGTTGGATCGGTGGTTTCAGGTGCCTCGCCGGTGGAATCCGATAGTGAAAAAAATCCGCGAAACGATTTTGGAGCTTGGGCATTTGCGGTTCCGTCCGGCGGAATCAAGGGGTCGGGAGCGACCTCGGGCACAACCGGTTTGGCGGGCGGCGCCATCACGCCCGGAATGGAGCCTAAGACTTCCTTGACCGGATCGTTTGAAGCATACGCGAGTGCAAGGTCGTCAAACGGGCGATCAACCACCGCGGCCATTGTTGGACGGATCGATGCGCTTCCCCGATCCCACGGCCAGTCCGACAGTTTTTTGCTCTCGGGAGGCGCGGACGCGTCGAGCGGAAGTTCCTGCAAGAGTTCCATCAATCGCGAGCGCGCGGGAACCGTGGAAAGCGACTGGTTCGCGGCGGCGGCCACAACCTCTTTTTCGCGGTTAACAATCGGATTCGACAGGACGTACGGGATCAGCGAATGGTTGGGATAAAGCGCGTTTCGAAAGCCCGCGGGTTGTCCGCCCACCGTCGGGCCCAAAATCGCAACGGCCGGTTTGCCGCACGAGCCCGCGAGGTCCTTGTCCGCATCCTTGATCTGCTGGCACGCAGAAAATTCGTCCAGCGCCTCGCTGAAAAGACCCATCGACAAGTGGTGGCGGCCCATGGCAAAGAGAGCGCGTTGTTTTTCGGTTGGCGAAAGATCCTCGCCTTTTGCGCGCAACGAAAGCAATCGGGACAAGGCAAAGTGAAACACGGGATTTTCGCGCGCGGCGATCGCGTCGGCAGACGGAGCAAATGTCGCGCGCGGGTTTTCAACGAACAATCGCGCGGGATCCTGCGCGACAAAACCAAAGCGTGCGTCCTTTTCAGAAAGAGCCAAAACGATCGAGCGGGCGATGGGTTTTCGGCTGTTTCGCTCCGCAGGATTCGCGGCCTTGGCCAAGTCGGCGGCGGACGCAGACGAGCCGGCGGACACGCCGGAATTAAACGGTTTTTCAAAAGCCTCGACTACAAAGCGACTGCCCGAAAGAACGGGCCGGTTCGACGCCGAAGAAATCGTCGACTGGGTTTGCGCGGTTTCAACAACGGGAACAAAGTGAACAAGCAGGTCGGCTTCGCTCACGCGGGACAAATTCCCGAACCGTTTGACCGCATCCGGCTTGGCCTGCCAAACGACATAGGAAACCGTTGGCGCGCCGGAAGACCCGTTCGAAGCAGTTGAATTGTTTGAGTCGCCGTTTATGTCCTGTGAATTCGCGGAGCGGGTCTTGACCGGATTCCAACGGATTTCGGCCTTGGCGCTGACGCTTCCCTTGAGCCACGCCGAATACTCGAAGGGTACCGTGGATCCGCCGGACGCCGACGGCTCGTTCGCGCCGCCCAGCGTCTTGTCCTGCAGGCCAAGCGACGCCAAAACGTCCTTGCCGTCGTAAAACGCATCGATGATTTTTTCAAGCCCCACGCGCTCGAGATTGGCGCGGCGCGCGCGCGATCGCAATGCGCTCATGCGGGCGGTTCCTTCGTCGGCGCTCAGGCAGACGTCCGCGGAGGACGCGATTTCGTCGGGAGTGGGAGAATGGCTTCCGTCCTGCATCGCATCGATCACGCACTGGGCATTGGCCATTTTGATTTGCAACTGATCCGCGGATTTGGACAAACCGTATTCCGCCGCAAACAGGCGGTCGCGCTCGATTTCAAGCGGGCGAATGAAGTCAAAGAGGATGTCGGCTTCGGCTCGGTCGAACACGCGATGGTTTATGAGCCATAGTTGCTTGCGGGCTTCGGCCGAAAGGGTCTCGTCGTGAAGAGCCGAGGAAACCACGGTTTTTTGGCCGTTGATGTTTTCCTCTACCACGAGGGAATTCGCCAGCCCATTTTGCGATTCGGACGACGACCACGCTGCGTAAGCGGCATTTCGTACAGCGGAAAGCATTTTCCGCTGAACGGTTTCGGGAAGATTTGAACCGTCGGGCGGGTTCGATTGCTGGGAGTAATAGCGTTCGAAAAACGGTTGGGTGTCCGAGCGGTTCGTGGCGTCAAAAACCGCCTGATGGTTGGTCTTGGCGATCTCGAGCGCCGCCTTGACCTCCGCGTCGGATTTGTACTGGCGTTTTCGCTTGGCGAGCTGCGTGTCCGCCTGCGCCGGAGTTTCCAAGACCTGCGACAAAATGCCGGCCTCGTTTTGCTGGGCGTCGGGGGAAAACGGGATGCGCGACAACACGACGCGCTTTTGCAACAGATCGTTCAATTGGGCCCACCGAGTTTTGCCCGCCAAGAGACGCGCCTTGAGCGCGCCGGTGCCCAAAAGCGACGCGTCCGCCTTTGCGATCACGCGCTTGAGACGATCCATCTCGCGTTCAAGCAAAACAAACGAGTACCCGTTGAGCTTCGCCCGCCCGTCGGACACCGTGGAACCGCCGGTTTCGCTTCGGGGCCAAGGGCGCAAATACAACTCTTCGGGATTGTTCAGCCGCGATTGCTTGCATTTCAAGTCCATTGCACCGCATGGTTTTTCGGTTGAGGCAACCGCGACAAAATCGGACTGTGCCAAAACGGGTTCCACGATGTCTTTGAACGCGTCGGAGTCGGCGAAAAGCACGGGTTGCACGCTCGCCTCGGTGACCACCGACGCGTCGCGCAAAACCATCTGCGCGCGCCAAGCGTTCAATTCGCCCACGGCGGTCGCGCGCTCGTCGAAAATGCGCACGGCGTCGTCAAGCACCGCAAAACCGAGTTTGGCGTCGCGGCACACGACCACGGATTCCAGCGTCTTTTCGCTGTCCGCCGAGTCCACGACCTGCGTCTTGCAGGGGTGATCCCACGCGGTCAACGCAACGCGCAATCCCTCTTGCGCATCGGTTCCCGCAAGACCCGTCTTGATAAACACGGTCGCGTCCGAAAAAAGCTCGGGGTTCGCAGTCGAACCGAAATGCCAATCGGGATTCTTGGCTTCGAGTACGAGATAGAAAAGCCCTGAAACCGAATCGATTGGCCGAATCGCACAATTCAACGCATGGCCCGTGGAATCAAATTCGACGGACAAATCGGGCTCCTTGAGATTCAACGCAAACGAGTTCACGATTTCGTTTTGGCGATGGATTTCGCACGTGGGCGTCAGGGCGTCGAACTGGTCGGGGGAAAGCCCTGGAAACGAAAACAGAACCGCGTAACGGCTATGGGGGATGCGCTCGGAAAGCGTGAGATCGATGCGGGCAGGAACCTGGTATTTGTCCGCCAGTTCGAACGCCTTGGGTTTTGCACTGCCCGGTCGCGGCTCAAACGACAGCCAGACCGCGGCCTCGCCGACCTTGAGACCCGAAATGGACGATGAATCCGCTCGGGCGCCTGGACGATTGTCAATCGTGATCACGTTGTCGCCGGCGCCCGAACCACCGGAGCCGCCCACGGGATTCTCCTGCGTGTTGGTCGATCCCTTGGAATCTTTGTCCTTCAAAAGCAGGTACGCGGCACCGCCCACGAGCAAAAGCGCAAGCAACGCGGCCAGCAACATGCCCGTTTTTTTTGATTTTCCAACCGAGTCCAATCCGATCCCCAGTTACCCAATACAGTAGTGAATGCCTCGACCCTATTTAATCTTTGGGAGGCGCGCCGAGGCGCTTTAAAATCGTTTTCATGAATGCCCTTCTATGAAACTCGTTTTTTTGGGTACTTCGGCGGCCTCGCCCACCGTCGAACGCAATCTTTCGAGCGTGGCATTGGAGTTCGACGGCGAATGGCTGCTCTTCGACTGTCCCGAAGGCACCCAGCGCCAGATGATGCGCTCGGGCGTGTCGTTCATGAAAGTACAAAAAATCTTTTTCAGCCACTTTCACCTCGATCACATTCTTGGATTCCCAGGACTTGTGGCCACCATGCACATGCTCGAGCGAAAAACGCCCTTGCACGTGTACGGCCCCCTGCGCCTTCGCGAAAAAATGAAGCATCTCCTCGCGCTCGTTCCAAAGACGCTCTCGTACGAAATCGTGATCCACGAAACCAAACCGGGCGTGATCGTTCGGGAAAAAACCCACTCGGTCAAGGCGTTCATGCTCAAACACGACGTGCCCTGCCACGGCTACCGGTTCATGGAAGCCGACAAGAAAGGCGAATTCCAGCGGGAATGGGCAAAAAAACTCAACATCCCCGAAGGACCCCTGTGGCGCAAACTCCAACTCGGCCAAAGCGTGAAATTCGAGAAAAAATCGTTCAAGCCCGCACAGGTCATGGACTACACCAAGGGCCGCAGGGGCCGCATCGTGTGCGTCGTCGCCGATACCGCCGTGCACTCGAGCTATCTTTCGGGAATCAAAAACGCCGACCTTCTGGCGCACGAATGCACGTTCGGCGCGGACGAAACGGAACGCGCGCGCGAAACCATGCACGCGACGGCCCCCGAAGTCGCCGCGCTCGCCCAAAGAGCGAACGTGAAAAAACTCGCGCTCTTCCACTTTTCGTCCCGCTACCAGACCGAGGGCGCTCTCGCACGCGAAGCCCAAGCCGTGTTTCCCGAAAGCGTAACCGCCAATGACGGACTCGAAATCGAAATCCCGCGACACCCGACGAACGCTTAATAACACAAACGCCGCGCATCATTGCCCATGATTACAGACGCGCTCGTTCTCGCGGCCGGCAAAGGCACGCGCATGAAAACGCTCACAAAAACCGTGCCCAAGGCAATCGTAAAACTCCACGAACAAACCCTGATCGAGCACTGCCTCGACGGCCTCCAAGGCGCCGGAATCGCGCGCGTGGTCGTCGTCGTCGGCCACGGGGCCCAGCGCGTCCACGATTATTTGGGCCACGCGTACAAAGGCATGGCCATCGAATACGCGAACCAGAAAAAACAAGACGGAACCGCGCGCGCCATCGGCCTTGGAAAAAAATTCTTCAAACGCCCGTTCCTCGTTGGATACTGCGACGTCTTGGCGCCCGCCGGACTCTGGAAAAAACTCGCGACCGCAACCGGGTGCCCGCACATTATGTGCGTGCGCCCCGACCCCCATCCCGAACGCTACGGCGTCGTCACGCTCTCCAAGGGCCTCGCGGCCGAAATCGTCGAAAAACCAAGCGCACCAAAAAGCAAGTGGGTCAACGCGGCCTGCTACCGCTTCGCGCCCACCGTCTTCAAGGCCATCGCCCAAACCAAAAAAAATCCCAAACGCGGCGAATACGAAATCACCGACACGATCGCCCGACTCATCGGCCAAAAAAAACTCGGCATCGTCAAATGGAACGGCCCCCTCTTCGACATCGGCACGCCCGAAGACTTGTACGAAGCCGAAGTGCGAATGGACTCGTAGACGCCGCGATTCCGTCTTCAAAAAAAAAAAATTGGCGTCGCCCAAGAAAAAGAATTGTTCGAACAAATTCAATACTTGCATTTCTGCCCGGGCTTGAGAATGACCGCCTTGGTTTTCACAAGACTCTTCTCGATTTTTTGCTTGAATTCCTGCGGATCCTGCCGGATTTGCTCGAACGTGTTGTAGTGCATGGGAATCGCCAAATCCGGTTTCAGGGTCTTGACGAGGCGCACGGCATCCACGCAATCCATGGTCGAACCCCCGCCGATCGGCAACAGACACACATTAGCCTTGAAACCCGTCAGGTCGTCCAAGAGTTCGGTGTCGCCCGCATGATACACGCGCACGCCCTCATGCTCCAGCATGTACCCGAGCGGATAAAACGACTGGGGCGAATGCGCGGGCATGCCCTCCACCGAAATGCCGCGCACGGTCACCTTCTTGCCCATGCCGATGGGCTGCCAGTACGCGCGCGGAATCTTGAGCTGGTTGAGCACATGATCGTGCGCGACGACCATGGCGCGGTCCCGTAACGCGATCTTTTCGACGAACGCGGGATCAAAATGGTCCGGATGCTCGTTGCTGATCAGAATCAAATCCGTGTTCTGCACGTCCTTCTCCTTCACGGGCGAAAGATACGTCGGGGCCGTCTTGGCCGAGCCCCACGTGATCTGCGAAAACGGGTCGATGAGGATGTTCTTCTTGCCCAACCGCAACTTGAAAAACGCGTGTCCCCAGTAGTGCAGTTCAACCGCCATGGCAATCGTAACCGAGAGAATGGGAATAACGCATAAAAAGAGCGCACCCGATTCCCTTGGCTTCGTGAAATTCCACCGCAAAACCGTTTCGGGACAAAAAAAGAAGCGCGGCCGATTCGGCAACGCGGAAAAAAAAGCGCAAGATCGTGAAAACGAACTCGAACGAACGGGTTTTGGCGAACCCGCCCGCCCAAAAGCGACCGCAAACCGGAGGGCGGCAAATGCCCTTTGAAAAAACGGGCGGATCGGTTTAAAAGAACCAAAACCCAAGGGAAATAGCATGCGCGCCAACGAATTTCGATGGGGTTTTTTGCTTCTCGCGGGAATCGCGATCGCAAGCGGCGTCCTCGCCCAGCAGGGCAACGTGGTCTGGCACGAGATTCAGATCAACGTGGACGAAAACGGACTGGCGCAAGTGCGCGAGCGGTTCTTTTTTGCGTTCGCCACAACGACCGAACTGCACAGTTTCGAGCAGTCCGCGCAGGAAAACGGCGCGCAGTTATCCAAGTGGCAACGCTTCAACCCCCTCATTTATCCGCACGCGGGACGCGAGGACCAAACCGAACGCGGCGTCATCACGCTCAACGCGGACCCGCAAAACCCGCTCCAGAAAATCGTCGAATACAGCTACCAAATGATCGACCCATTGGGCATTCGGCTCGAGAGCCGCACCGAGCGATTGGCCCGCTACGAGATCAGCACGGAAAAAAACAGGGGACTCTTTGTGCCGTTCAAAGTGGGCACCGTGATCCAGATTCCCAAGTACACGCGCCTGACGGTCGAACTGCCGGCCACCGCGCGCATCGAAGAAGCCTTGCCCGCACCCGCCCAGCGACCCGCCGAAAACGTGATCGTGTGGCAGGACACGCAATCCAACCAATTCAAGCTCACCTACGGAATCCCGCAAAAAGTGCCGACCATCGACCTGACGCGACAGGTCACACAAGTCCTCCAGACGCCGCTCGGACAGGGAATCCTCCTCGTGCTCGCGCTCGTCCTAGGGGTGGGCGTCGTGTTCCGAAAACAAGTCGCGAAAAAAATCGAGGACTACCTTGTCGAGCACAGCGAACCGCTGGGCAAAATCCCGAGCCGGCCAAAAGCCGAAAAAGAATAATCCCCGACGGACGTTGTCGAATTCCACGTACGCCAAACAAAAAAAGTCCCGACCGGACAAATCGCGTTTTGCCAAGGAAATTTTGCACGCGTTGCACGAATTAAGCCCAATGGAGCGAAAAGTACCAGGACAACAGCAAAAGCGAGCCATTGATCAGATACGGATTAATGGCCTTCACAAAGCGCGTCTGGCCCGCCAAAAAGATGAGCACGATATAACTCACGGTCCACAAGAGCAACTGGTTCGTGAAGTGCCAGCCCGAAAGCGCAAGAAACGAGCCAAACGCAGTCAACAAAACCATGAGCCACCAGCTCGCGATTGGCCACTGCTTGCCCGTGCCAAGCCACGCAACGCCGCACAAAATGCCGCCGATGGCAAACGCGTTCCACTGAAAAAGCCCCACAAAAAAAGACACGTCCAGCGAGCCCAGCATAATCCCGAGTGCAAGCAGTCCCACGCCGGGCCAGCGCCACGCCTTCGGAAAAACAAACGCGATCAAAAACAAAAGAAACAGGATCCACAAAAGATTATCGAAAAACAGCCCCTTGGCTGGACCCACATCAAGACGGAACAGATGGGCCACGACTTCAAGCATGGTCATGCATACATTGGAGCCGCCGAAGCATATAAAGGTAACTATTTCCCGTTAATAAGTTAAAATTCGGCGTTTGTCTGAATTGCGGGGCGCGAATCAAACGGGTGTTTGCGTGCGATCGCGCGCATTTAAGCGGATTAAATGTCGGCGACGTCGTCGCCCTTGGGCTGGCGCAGGCGGCGAACGGACGGAGAAGACGGTCCGGCGGATGCGGTCGACGGCGAATCCGAATCGTTGGACCGTTGAGGCGGACGCTGGCCGGTTTCATGAACCGAGCGTGGCCCCGACGAAAAAGCGGCAGGCTTTCCAAGCGGAGAATATTTGCGGACGCCCTTGATTTCATCCATCATCGCGCCCTCGATGGCGATTTTGAGGGCCACGGCCACGTTCTGCACGCGGTAGTCGTCCGTGATCAGCGTGGTCCGCTCCCAGCCGTTTTCGTCGTGCGCGAGCGCAAGCACGCTTTCGTCGGCCGCCGACAAACCCGCGACCCCGAGTTTGCGCGCCTTCTGACGCACCATATCCAACGAGGACGATCGCGGGACCTTGATCTGCAACTGGCCCGTCTTGACCGCGTGCTCGGCCGTCATGCGCGTGCGAAAATCCTTCCACTCGCGCAGCACCTCGTCGGTCGTCAAAAAGGGCTTCTCGCCCGTCGGAAATCGAAAGCCCGGATTGTTGATCAGCGCCGGCGCATCCAAAACGTATCGCATCACATACCCTGCACCGGCTTTGAATATAATTTTTGTCCCCGTTATAAACCATACATGGACGCACGCCAGCTGGCCGCCGAACTCTCCGACGTCGAACGCGCGGTCTTGTCCGCCTTGGTGGAACACCAAACCCTGCCCGACCCGCGCCAGGCCGCCGGCCAACTTGTGCCCGGTCTCTCCGAAGACGCTTTGCGGCGGGCGTACCAGTGGCTTTCCGCAAAAAACCTCGCCACCCTTGATGTCAAAAAAGACCGCAAACTAACATTAAGCGCCCGCGGACTCGACGCCCGACAAAACGGGTTGCCCGAAAACCGGCTTTTGGACGCACTCGCGGACAACGAACTCGACCTCGCCACGCTTTCCGCCAAAACCGGACTCTCCCCCGCCGAAACCGGCGTTGCCCTTGGCGCCAACAAAAAACTTGGCTTTGTCACCGTGCAAAACGGCCGCGCCAAACGCACGGGCCTCGACGCCGAATTCGCCCGCGAACGAAGCAAAAAACACCGACTGCTCGCCCATTTGGACGAATGGAACGAAGCCGACGCGGACGAAGAAGAACGCGTGTGGATCCGCGAATTCCGCGAACGCGGCCTCTTAGAAGAAAAAACAACCGGCGAGCAACGCCTGAGCCTCACCGAATTCGGCATTCGCGTCCACGCCGAACTCAAAAACGTGGGCGCGCGCGCCTTCAGCGTCTCCGAACCCGTCGCACGATTACCCCACGGCACGGCCCAACCCTACTACCGGTTTTTGCGCGACGTGCGACGAAAACTCACCGAACTCGGGTTCGTGGAAATGGACGCACCCGTCGTCACGACCGAATTCTACAATTTCGATGTGCTCTTTCAGCCTCAAAATCACCCCGCACGAACCTGGACCGACACGTACACGCTCGGATACCCAAAAACCGGACTTTTGCCCGACGCCAAAATCGTCGACGCGATCGCGCGCGCGCACGAAAACGGGGGAAAAACCAAAAGCAAGGGCTGGGGCTACACCTGGAACCCAAAAATCGCCTCCCGCCTCATGCCCGCCGCGCACGGAACCGCACACTCGGCCCGCACGCTCGCACTCGGCGTTCAAACCCCCGCCAAATACTTCACGATCGCACGCTGCTTTCGCCCCGACGTCATCGACGCCAAACACCTGCAGGAATTCAACCAACTCGAAGGAATCATCATCGGAAAAGATCTCGCGTTCACGCACCTGTTGGGCATGCTCGACCAATTTGCACGCGAAATCGCACACGCAAGCGACGTGAGCTTCACACCATCCTATTACCCGTTCACCGAACCGTCCGTACAATTGAACGCCAAGCACCCCCAACTCGGCTGGATCGAACTCGGCGGCGCAGGCATTTTCCGCCCCGAAATGACCGAAAACCTAGGCTATTCCGAACCCGTTCTCGCCTGGGGACTCGGCATCGACCGCCTCGCCATGTTTGCCCTCGAACTCAGAGACATCCGACAACTTTTCAGCAACGACCTCAAATGGCTCGCCGACCAACCCTGGAGAAACATATGAGCGCCATCCTCGTTGGATTCGACGGCAGCCGAACCCAATACCGCGAAAACCTGCTCCCCTGGCTCGAGCAAATGCTGTCCCAAACAACCGAAAAAACCAGCATAGGACTCGAACTCGCTCACCAAACCAGCCCGTCCGACTTCCAACACATCAACACGATACACGGCGAAATTTACTTTAAGTCTCTAAAAAGCGTCATCCAAAAAAAAGGGCACAAATGGGTGGGCGTGGATTCACTCGCGGCCCGCGAACGCCTCAACCTGACCCACCAAGCCATGAACGCATTGCAAAACGGTCGATTGCCCCGCGTTTTCCCGGACGATCCCTCCGCCAAAGAGTACTTGCAAAATTTGAAACGCCGAAAAGACGCGCTGGCCCGCGCCACGCCCGCAGAGCGCGCCCAAATCGCGGCCAACAACCAAATCATCGACCATTATTTGCGCCCGCTGTTTATTGCCAACCGCATCCTGCGCCACGACACCGCCATTGCGATCCTCACGCCCGAAACCGCACTCGCGGTCGGACGCCTCCTCAAAAAAAACGGCGTGGTCTTCCGCCAAAAATGGTTCGGCAAACCCCGGCTCTACAAACGCTGGAAAATCAACCGGCGGACAGCCCACGCCCAAATTGCGCGCATGAACGCGATACTCCAACGACAAAAAAAAACAAACGCCCGACGAACCCAAACCAGGCCAAAAACCGAGCGCGTGATCCGCCATGCCTAGCCTCGAATTCTCGAAAAAAGACCTCGAGTCGCTGGCCCGCGTCAAATTCAAGACGCAAAAAGAACTCGAGGACGCGCTATGGCTTGCCAAAACCGAACTCGAATCGATTGAGGGGGATCTAATCAAAGCCGCCCTCGCGGACTCCAACCGCCCCGACCTCTTGTCGGTCGAAGGCATCGCGCGCGAAATCCGACACCGGCGGGGAATCGAAAAAGGAATCCCGAAATACGATTTCAAGCCGTCGGGCCGAACGGCGGTCATCGATCCCGCGCTCAAAGACATCCGCCCCCTGGGCGCGTTCGCCTTCGCCTTCAACGTGCACGTGACCGAAGAACTGCTGGTGCAACTCGTCCAATTCCAAGAAAAAATCTGTTTGACGTACGGTCGACGCCGAAAAGAAGTTTCTATGGGAATCTACGACGCCGACCAAATCCACGGCACCGTGTACTTCAAAGCCGCGGAACGCACGACGAAATTCATTCCGCTTGAACGCAACACCGAAATGACGCTTGACGAAATCCTAGCCGAGCACCCCAAAGGAAAAGAATACGCAAACCTTCTTCAAGGCGCCAAAAAATACCCGCTCTTGACCGACGAAAAAAACAACGTGCTTTCCATGCCCCCCGTCATCAACAGCGCGCAAAGCGGAAAAGTCGTGCCCGGCAAACGCAACCTGTTCCTCGACGTGACCGGCTTTGACCACGAAAAAACCAACGCCGCGCTCGCCATGCTGTGCATGAACCTCGCCGACCGCGGAGCCGACGTGCGCACGGTACGCGTGCAAACCGGAACCAAAAAAAACCATAGCCCCCAAATGTCCACCGCCAAGACGGCATTCTCCAAAAAATGGGCGCACACGCGACTGGGCTTCACGCTCGCCGACCGGCAATGGAACCAACTCCTGCAAGGCAGCGGATTCGACGCCAAAATCGCGGGCGACAAAATCAATGTGGAATACCCAGGCTGGCGAACCGACATCCTTCACCCTGTCGACCTCATCGAAGACGTGCTCATCGGATACGGATACGAAAACATCAAACCCGTTCCCGTACAATTGAACACGGTGGGACACGAAAACGCACTATCCCAGACCATCGAACGACTCGTGCAAACATGCACGGGCCTCGGACTTGTGCACACCCTCACCTACTATTTGACGAGCCCCGAACGCCAGCAGACCCAAATGAAACGCACGGAACCACGCCTCGTCGAAATCGCCAACCCCCAAAGCCAAAACGCCAGCGTGTTTCGGGACCAGCTTGTCCCCGGACTGCTCGAAGTCTTGGCAAGAAACACAAACCAGCCCTTTCCCCAAGGCATTTTCGAGGCAGGGACCGTGGTTGTGCCCGAACCCGCAAGTCCAACGGGCGTCCGAGAACCCTTACACATCGCCATCGCGTTTTCCGGCCCCGGCGCGGACTTCAACCGCGCCAAAGGATTCGCCCAAGAACTTTCCATCGCATTTGGATTCAAATTGAAAGCCGGTCCGGAAAAAAAGCCCTTTCTCAAAACCGGCAAACAGGCGCGCGTCGAATTCGGACCCCACAACGGATTCGTCGGCGAACTCGACGCCGACGTCATGAAAAACTTCGGACTCTCGACGCCCGTGTGCGTCGTCGAAATCGAATGGAACACAAACTAGAACAAACGCGTTTGCTTCGGGACCGCGTCGTCGGAAGATCCGGTTTTCACGCGCTTGGCCCCAACCGATGACGCGGAATCGATTTCGGCCGGCGGAGACGAAACCGGCGTCCCCGACTTTTTCTTGCGCGCAGACGCGGATTTTTCATTCGCAACGCCTTTTTCCTCGATCACGCCGACCCCCGCCTCGGCCAAAATCGACTGAACCTTTTTGGTGTCGGGCTTCGTGCCAAGCAAAAGCGCAAGCTCGTTCTCATCCAACTGAAAATGACGCGCATACCACACGGCCCACTCGCGCTTTCGAAACGACTCCAAAACAAACGGCCAGTCCTGACGCACGATCTGGAGCGCGCCCGAATGCGTGCGATGCGCGATCTTCTTCGCGGCCGACAACCGCGTGCCCCGCGCGTTCTTGCTTGCCGAAAGCCTGCGCAGTAGCGTCGGAAACTGATACGAAACAAAACCATGAGGCCGCGCCGACGCCGCCGCAAGAGCCACCCCCGCGGTCGACAAATCGCCCGAATACTTCTTGAACGAATACTCCTGCCGCTTGCGGATCCGTCCCTCAAAAACGTCCGCGCGGGAAAACCGCTCGAACGCCCGCGCCAAATCGGACGATTCCTCGAACCGGCGCGGCAAATTCTCTTCAATCCAACGCGAAAGCAGATCGGGATCCACTTCCGCCGAAAAACGCGCCTCGCGTGCCTCAACCACCGTCTTTGCGCCCAAAATTTTCGGCAAAACCGAAAAAATGTTCTGCGACCGCTCGCGCGCCGACGCCAACGCAAGCGACGAATCGTCAAGCGCCCCGCTCGTCGAAAAAAACTGGAGATCCATCAAAAACGACCGAAAATCCCCGTGCGAATTCTTGGCCAGACCCGTCACCGCCTCCTCCGAAAACCCGATGCCCTGCGCCTTCAACAACTCGCGCCCCCGCTTGGCCATCGACAAATAATTGATGCGCTTGAATTGGAAAACCTCGCAACTGGCACGCAACGGGGCCATCGCCGAATTGGCATACAAATCGTTCGCGGTCAAAATCACCGGATTCTGACTCTCGCGAACCAGTTTGGCGATCACGCCCGCGCCCCCGCGATCGGCCGCCTGCAAGCCATCGACCTCGTCAAGCAAAATCAGACGCCGGACGCCCGAAAGCGTGCCCGACGACGCGGCCGCGCTCGCCACGCGCTCAAGCGCGTCCTTGCTTCTCAAATCGCTCGCGTTGGTCTCAAAAATAGAAAAACCCGCCACGCGACCCGCAAGCGTCGCAAGCGCGGTCTTGCCGCAACCCGGCGGACCCACGAGCAGCAACGGCTTTTGAGAAACACCCTTCTGCCACGCAGAAGCCCACGCCTTGACGCGGTCCACGATCTCGGGATTCCCCACAAACGACTCGAAATCCACTGGAAAAAACGCGTCCGTCCACAACTCCGTCACAACAACACTCCCGCACTATTCTCGGCCAAAAATCCATTAAAAAACCCACGGACAATACCAGCATACGCCTTCATGCCGAAAAAAACAACACTCCCTCAATTTGGCCGCGCCGCCCGCCTGACCGAACTGCGCACGCGACTCGGCGACCTGCTTTCCTACGAAAAAAAACAAACCGAGCGCATCGAAGACCTCGAAAAGACCGTGGCCCGCCTGCACGCCCAAGCGCACGCCATTCGCCAAGACCAACCCTCCGTCGCGGCCGGCATCGACCACGCGATCGGCGTCCACCGCGTCATGATCCGCTCAACCCTGCGACGAATCCAAGAAACCCGTTCGCGGAGCGAACAACTCGAAAACCAGATCCTCCGCCTGCGAAGACCCGCAGGCAAAACCGTGCGCCGCATGCTCCTCAACGCCTCCCGCCTCCTCGGACAAGAAAAACGATCGACCGACCTCACCCCCGCCGAAAAACGCATGCTTAACCGTGCACGCCAACAATTGCTAAGCAACGCAAAAAAACTACCGCACCGGAGACGACCCCGATGAAACCCCTGCCCCGAAACACGCGAAAACGCCTTGGAACCGCCAACCGCGCCGCCCGCCTCATCCAGCGAAAAACCGCCGAACAAGCCGCCCACGAATTCCTGCGCGCCGCCGAAGCACAAGCCCGCGCATTGGACGCCCTCGAGAAAAAAAACCGCCCGCTTGCGCGAGGCATGCAGGCGCTGGCCAACGCCCGCGAAAAAACCGCCCGCAGCCTTCGAACCGCCAGCCGCATGGCCGGCCAAACCCGAAAAACAATCGCCCGCCTGAGGCGAAAAACCCCACGCGAAAAATAATCGGAGCCGCGCCGCCCGCGCGACCTCCAAAAAGCCCGACATCGCCTGCGCATTAAAAGCGTTTGGGAGGCCAAAGCTAAATCATGCAAATCGGACTCGTGGGAAAACCGTCGGCCGGAAAAAGCACGTTTTTTTCCGCGGCGACCCTCGTCGACGTCGCGATCGCCAACTACCCGTTCACGACCATCGAACCCAACACCGGCATCGGCTTCGTGCGCGTCAACTGCGTGGACACCGAATTCAAGGTCCAGTGCCATCCGCGCACGGGCTACTGCGTCAACCACGTGCGCTACGTGCCCATCGAACTCATCGACGTGGCCGGCCTCGTTCCCGGCGCAAGCGAGGGACGCGGACGCGGCAACCAATTCTTGTCCGACCTCGCGCACGCCGACTGCCTCATCCACGTGGTCGACGCAAGCGGTTCCACCAACGCCGAAGGCGAACCCTGCGCGCCTGGCAGCCACGACCCGCTGGACGACGTGGAATTCCTAGAACGAGAACTCGACGCGTGGTACCTGCAAGTCATCCAGCGCAACTGGCGCCGCTTCAACCGCACGCCTTTCCAAGGACAAAACGAAAAAATCCAGGCCCTGTCCCAAAACCTGTCCGGCATCGGAGCCCGCGATCACACGATCGAACGCGCGCTCCTCCAAACGGGCCTCTCCGAAAAAAAACTCGACGCATGGGACGAAAACGACCAAAAAACATTCACGCAAAGCCTGCGCAAACTCGCCAAACCCATCGTCGTCGCCGCAAACAAAATGGACGTGCCCTCCGCCGAAAAAAACCTCGCGCGCCTGCGGGACAAACTCGGCGACCGAGTGATCGCCTGTTCGGCCATCGCCGAACTCACCCTAAAAAAAGCGGCCAAAGAAGGATTCATCGAGTACTATCCCGGACAAAAAACATTTGCCAACAAAAAAGACCTGGCCGAGGCACAAGCCAAAGGCATGGACTACATCCAAACCCACGTTCTCAAAAAATACGGGGGAACCGGCGTGCAGGACGTGCTCGAAAAAACCGTGCTCGAAATCCTCGGATACTTCGCCGTGTTTCCGGCCGGAACCAAAAAACTCGAGGACTCGCAAGGCCGCGTGCTCCCCGACTGCCTCCTCCTCCCGCCGGGATCCACCGCGCTCGACTTCGCATTCAAACTCCACACCGACATGGGCAACGGATTCATCCGCGCGATCAACGTCAAAACCCACCAAATGATCGGCAAAGACCACGCGCTGACCCACCGCGACGCCGTCGAAATCGTGTTCCGCGCGCCGTAAAAAAAAAGAAAAAAAAATTATTGGGGCGTCAGACTGCAACCCGACTTCTGCGCAAGCGTGGCCAGCGGGATCTCGCCCGACTGGCGGCTCCCGTCGGGAAACTGCCACGTGGGATAACTGTCAATGCCCGCCTGCCGGCACTCCGCCGTCTGGCCCTGCCCGCCCGGAAGCGAGCACTCGACGTACGGCAACTTATCCGCACTCGCGCCAAACAACTTTTTCTGGTTCTCGCAATGCGGGCACCAGTACGCGCCGTAAAACTTGGCGCCCTTGTCCGAAAGACACTGGGCAAACGAATCCAGTTCGCCCGCCTGCACGGGCGGCGCCATGACCACAAACACCAAATACGCGACCACGCCGAGCGCGACAATGCCCCCGAGAATCCATGCAAACGGCAAAGGCTTCGAATCGGTCACGGTCTTTTTGGGTTCCTTCTTTTTCTTTGACATAAAGTTCACCTACGAATGATGATGCGCGGCCGACGACGAACGATCGGCCGAAGAATCCTTTTTTTCCTCAACGGTTACATGATCGGCCTTGACCGTCACGCTCACATGCTCGTGCGAATCGTGCGAACCCGCGGACTCCGAACGGGCGGGGGAATGCGCATGACTCGCACCGCGACCCTTCAGGCGCGACAGCGTATGAAAATACGCCTGCACGACCTCGTCCAGATCCAAACGGCGCTTGATGCCCAATCGCGCGACCTCCGAAAAATACAGGTGCACGAGCCTGTGGGCCACGTCCTCGGGCGCGTGCGCATGCGGCGCATGCGAACCCGAAACATGGGCAAGCCTGGCCTGCACGTGGAAAAACGCATCAATGACCTCGTCAAGCGAAAGCGACTTCTTCAGCCCAAAGCGCGCGACCTCCTCGAAATACGTGCGCACGATATTGACCGACGCGACCTCGGACACACCCGAAAAAAACGCGCGCTCGCTCGTCAATTTGTCAAGCACGGCCTCAACCTGATCCGAATTCGAATGCGCGCGCAACCGGCTGTCGGCCACGGCCTTCTGAACCATCGACACGATGCGATGCTCGCTGATCGTTTCGGCCAAAAGCCGGCGCATTTTTTCCTCTGGAAAAACCTCTTTCGTGACAAACACCGGCTTGTCGACCGGCACCTTTTTCTCGACCGTAATCGTCTTCGTACGCACCCGCGCGGGTTGCCGGACCTTGACCGTGCGCGTCTTGTACTTGACAACCTCTTTGGGTTTGCTTTTCACGCGCTTGACCACGGTCCGCGTGCGCGTCTTGTACTTGACAACCTCTTTCGGCTTACTGCGCACGCGCTTGATCACCGTCTTTGTGACCGTGCGCGCCTTAAGCGGGCCCTTCTTAAGCCGGTTCCACAAGGCCACCGCCTGCTTGAACGTCTTGCCCTGCCGCAACTGGCTCGCCAAAAACTGGTTGTACGCGGACGGCTTGCGCTTGCCCTCGAGTTTTTTTAGGCGCGACCACTCTCGCGCGGACTGCCGAAACGAAAGCCCTTTTCGGATCATCTTGCGCATGAACACATTGTAATCCGAAAGCGCCTTGCGCGTGACCTTGGGCTTTTTCTTGAGCGCGTCGAGTTCCTTGCGCAGTTCCTCGAGTTCTTGATCCAGCGAACGCGCCTGCGTGGCCACGCGCTGGGTCTGCTTGGCCGACTTGGCCACGGCCTTTTGGGTCGCCGAACGCGCCTTCGCAACCACTTGCCGATTGCGCCGAATCGCGGCCTCGTTCTCCTTGACCTCGCGGCGAAGCGAACGCACCTGCTTTTGCAGGCGCTTGGTCGCCGGCCGAACCGGTTGTTTCGTAGCCGACAACGCGCTTTTTCGGCCCGCCTTCTTGGACGCGGATTTTGAAACCGATTTTCGCGCGGACGCCTTTCGAGGCTTCTTCGATGCCATGGACAAAATTACTGGGCACAAGGTAATTTTTAAACCCCACAGGTCCCCCCTAACCCTTGGGCCAACCGACGGTGCGCGAATCAGATTTTGCGAACGAGCCGCGTGCGCCCGCGGCGCCCCTTGGACGCCAAACGCACCCGCACCAAACTGTTTTTCGTAAGCGACGTCAAAATGTCGCGAAACGACCGCGAGGACAACGGCGCCTCGACCGACGCCGCATACTTTTGGTACAATTCGCCCGCACTCAACTCGCTTGCACCCACCAGCGCAAGCACCGTTTTCTCATCCGGCGAAAGAAACGGGGCCGCCTTCTCGATCGGACGCGGGACCACGGCGTGCACGGCCCGCGACACATGATCCGCCGACACCGAAGACGCGTTCTCCTTTTCGGCCAAACGCCCCGCCTTCAAAAGCGCCTGAATCGCCAACCGGCAATCGCCCCCATTGCGCGCGCCCACCGCCGCCGCCACATTGATCGCATCCGCATCCACCGCGCCCGGACGAAACGCATGCGTGGCCCGCGCCCGCAAAATGTCCTTGAGCGCCGCCGGCGAATACGCCGCAAACTCAAGCCGCGACTGACCCAACGAACTGCGCATGCGATCCTCCAAGCGCAACAAAAGATCCGGCTCGTTGCTGATCAAGACCACGGCAAGCTTCATGCCCGCAAGCTCCTGCGCGCGCGACAAATCATAAAACAATTTTTGCTCGGCCGGATCGCGCGCCCACTGATCGGCCTCGTCGAGCACCAGCACCGCATTGAACGACACGCGATCCAAGCGCGTGCGCAAACCGTTCAACACCTCGTCGGTTCCCACGCCGCGGCGCGGAACCGGAACCGAAAAAAAATTCGCGATCGCCGAAAGCGCGGCATGCCGCGTCCCGTGCTCAAACCCGTTAAGATACAGCGACTTCACATTCTTCGCAAACTCGGACAACTCGCGAACCACAAACCGGACGCTCGCGGTCTTGCCCGTGCCCGTCGGACCAAAACAAAACACGTTGTCGGCGCGCCGGCCCTTCGCCGCCGGCTGGAGCGCCAGCGCCAACTCCTTGAGTTCGCTCTCCCGATGCGGCAATTCGGCGGGCAAAAACTCGGGATACAGCCACGCCTCGTCCGCAAACAACTCTTGCGCACTGCGCGCGCCAAACAACCTTGAACCCATAGCCAAACCTAGAGCCGACGCGGGCTAAAAAGGCTTGCGGGTGGCTTGCCTGTGAAACCCAAAAGGCACCGACGCCAAAAAAAAAGTCTCGAGACAAGAAACCAAGAAACCGCAAAAAAAAAACCGGCGCGGCCCACAACGGTTTTAAACCTGCCAAACCATAAACACCCACGCCCCATGACCGCAAAACTCCGCTTTGGAACCGCGGGCATCCCGCTCTCAACCAAAGGCAAGGGCACCGTGGCCGGCCTTGCACGCGTCAAGGAACTCGGCCTTGCACACCTCGAACTCGAATTCGTACACGGCGTCAAAATGGGCGAACCCACCGCGGCCGAAATCAAAAAAACCGCGCAAACCCTCGGCCTCACCCTGTCCGTTCACGGACCCTATTACATCAACCTCAACGCGATCGAAACCGACAAACGCAACGCCAGCATCGAACGCGTCTACCAATCGGCCCGCGTGGGCGCATGGTGCGGCGCCGACGCGATCACCTTTCACCCCGCGTTCCTCCTCGGCATGAACGCAACCGCCGTCGCGAAAAACGTCGAACACGCGCTCGACGAAGTCCTGTCGCGAATGAAAACCGAAAAAATCACAAGCCGCCTCAAACCCGAAACCACGGGAAAACCCACGCAATGGGGCAGCCTCGACGATCTGCTCGCACTCCACGAACGCGAGCCCGCACTCTCCCCCTACATCGACTTCGCCCACCTGCACGCGCGCGACAACGGCCGCTTCAAAACCAAAAACGACGTTCGACGCGTGTTCGAACAAATCGAAAAAAACGATTCCAAACTCCTCCAAGACCTCAACAGCCACATGAGCGGCATCGAATACTCGGCCAAAGGCGAAAAAAACCACGTGCCCCTCGACGACCCAAAAAACAAATTCCCGTGGCGATCGGTGATCGAATGCATGAACGAATTCGACGTGACCGGAACCGTCGTATCCGAAACCCCCGACATCGAAGCCGGCGCCGCACTCATGAAAACCTACCACGAAAGCCTATGAAACGACTTGCCCGCCAAACCCGAACGAATTCCCTCCCGACACGCCGACCCCCCGACCCGGCCTTTGCCTTCCACACCGAAAAACAAAAAACAAAAAAAAGCGGAGAAACCCGCATCAACTACACGCAAACACCGCTTGCGGCCTGGCCCCCCGCCCACGAAATATCCGCACGCGAAATCGAACGCCAGCTGGCCGCCGCGCACGGCATGAAACGCGAACTCGAAATCCAGCAAATCCAAGCCGAAGGACAAACAAAAAAAGACCCCGCACCGTTGTTCGGGCACGCCCTCGCCGAACGCCGACGCGCCGCGCTCGCCCAACTCGACGAACGCGCGCGCACGCTCCAAAACGAACTCGAAAAACGCAAAAACCCAAAATCGGCCAAACCCACCACACGCCACGACCCGACCCAAATCCGAGAAACCAAAATCAACGGCCGCCCCTACAACTACCCCCCAAAAACCCTTGACCAAAAAAAAGCCGTGCTCTTGGCCGTGCGCGACGAACTCAGCCAACTGGGCCCCCGCCTATACGAAATGCAATCGTGGACACGCCCGCGAAACCGAAAAGACGCGGCCCTCCAAGACGCCCTCATCCGCGCCCGCGAACAACGCCAAAAATGGCTTCTTGAAGTCGAAAACTGGCTTTGGAGCGAAGGCATTCGACCCGACTAAGCGAAACAAACGCAAAACTAAAACAACAACCCCTTGGACCAAAATCAGTGATGGCCGTGGCCCTCGCCGTGCTTGGCCGAATGCGCGAGCGAATCCGCCGCATCGTGCGCGCCATGACCGTCGTGCGACGCATGCGCGGAAGCCGCCGAAGAACCGTGGCCGTGCGACGGCGCGGAATTCTGGCCGACGCGGCCCACAATCGACACCCTCGCACGCTTTTCCATCCACGGCGAATCCGGCGTGTTGGACATCAAAAAAAGCCACGCGATCAAAAAACCCGGCCACGACAAAAAACCCGCAAAATCGCCGATGATGTCAAAAAAATAGCCCAAAAACATGAGCGCGACAAACACGCCGATCGTTACCATGAACGACGTGACCACCCGATACACGGACACCATAAAACCCATACAGCGCTCGAAGTATATTAGTGCGAGCGATGCGAACCCCAAGCGCCCAACACAGGCAATCCAAACCCGAGTACAAAAAACAACCAAAAAAAAATAGGGGTTGGCCGATTGAATTGCCGAAAACCGATTAACCGATCGTTGACGCCTTGAGCCCAAAAACCGATTCTTTTTAAAACGCACCAATGCCAATACACGTATATGGCAGACCACGGACACGACGACCACGGGCACGGTGGACACGACGACCACGGACACGGCCACGGGGGCGGACACTCCGGCGGAGGCAAAAGCGGAAACCGCACGGACTCGTGGTTCGACAAACTCGCGACCTACGTCTCCGAAAAAATCAGCATCTTCGTGTTCTCGCTCTTTTTTCTCTTTGGCATCGGCGCCATTTACGGAGCCTACATCGCGCCCAAACTCCAAGGCCACATCGGCATCCCGATCATCGGCTGGATCGCCGTTCCCTTCATCCTCGGCATGGTCGCCCTCGAAAACCGCGACTGGGCCACCATCCTCTTTGTAGTCTTCTTTCTCCTCATTTTGCTCTAAAAACCAAGGACGGGCAATTGCCTAACCAAACGCAAAGCCCTAAAAACGGATTTTGAGACAAGACTGGCATGACCGGAGAAATCACGTTGTCCGCCGCCGAATTCAAGGCGCTGGCCAGCGAAACCCGCATCGGCGTGCTCAAACAACTCAACGAGCGCAACCACACGATGACCGAACTGTCCCAAAAAATGGACTTGGCGTCGCCCACCATCAAACAACACCTCGAACAACTCGAAGCCGCCGGACTCGTCGAAAGCATCGACGACGGCCACAAATGGAAATACTACGCGCTCACCCGCAAAGGCCGACGCCTCGTCCAAAGCCGAAACGAACCCCTGCCCGTCATGCTCCTCCTCTCCACCGCCGGCATCCTCATCCTTGGCCTCGCGCTCGCCGTCTTCCTCCAAGGCCCCGCAAGCGCCGGACTCGCCACGCAAAAAAACGCGATGGTAAACGCCCCCGAAATCAGTGCGCCGCTCGCCGACTCCGCGCGAAGCATGAAAGCCCCCGAACCCGCGCCTGCCCCGCCGGACACCGACCAACCGCCCGCACTCCCCGCGCCCTCCATCGCGGCGACCGGTGCCATCGCAAGCGAACCCCTCGCATTCAACACGGACGCAAACACCGACCAAAATTCCATGAACCCGACCGCACCGCCCGCCCCCGAAAAAAAACTGTAAAAAAAAACAGGGGCCGATACCCGAGCCAAAAAAAAAACGAAAAAATTACCCAGAACCCAAAAAGCATTAGACAAAAAACGAAATCCGCAAGCGATTAATAAATGCGAAGACCCGCGCTTTTCTCATGCGCGAAAACGGTTTTCTGGGACTTGCCCTCGTATTCGCAACCCTCCTGCTTGCGACCCACGCACCCGCGCCAAACGAATTCCTCGAGCGCGCCCGCGCCGCCGAACAAATTCACCACCGGCTTTTTACCGAACGCACGCTCGCCCTTGTTTCAACCGACCACACGATCGATCACGCGCTACGCGAAGCCTTAAACACCCTCGAAGACCCCATGACCATCCGCGCGCACGTCAACAACCGACTCCACGCGCACTTGCAACGCCTCGAAACCCGAACCACGGGACCGCGCGCGATCGTCACGCCCAATGAAACCGAACGCACGGCATGGCTCGACGCCCACACCATCGTGCTCCTCGAAGTTCTCCCCGGACAAAAAAGCGCGACCTACTTCTTTGTTCAAGGACAAAACGACGACGATCGCCTGCAATTCGCCTTCGAAACCCAAACCGCGCGCATCGAATACGCGTTCCCGCACAATTACTCGCGCACCCAAATCGCATGGACCCCCACATGAAAAACTCCCAAAACGGACAGGCAACCATCGAAACACTCGCGGTCGCCGCCCTAACCCTCTGGATCGCCTTTCTTGTCATCGACTACCATCGCACGCTCTCGGACACGCGCGAGCAAATCGCCCACCATCAAACCGACCAACAAACCGCGCTCGCCTGCTGCACGCGCCTCAACTCGGCGATCGCAACCCAAGGCCTTTTGGACGAATCGTTCCCGCCCGACTGCCGATTGTTCGAAAACCGCGTCGGCCCCACGCGCGAAAGCGCCTGCGACGTCCTCCCCGTTCGACTCAACCAAAACCCGGCGACCGGAAACATCGAAATCCCGCCGCTCGAACCTGCATGAAACCCAACGCCCGCGGCACGCTATCGCTCGAACTCTTGCTCCTCATCGCCTTCCTCCTCCTGGGCCTTCCGATCGTCGTCCACGTGCTCGCAACAGAAAGCCGATCCACCGCCCAATTCATCCAACGCGAGCAAAAAAAAGAACTCGCGCAAGGATTGGTCGACGCACTCGTTCAAAACGCGCCCAACGGCTACGGACTCGGAGCCACCGAAATCGATTACCAGACAAAACGCGCCATCCCAAACACGCTCACAATGGTCCGCGCCCCAAACCTGCCGCCCCCTTTTTTTGTGCACCAAATCCAACTCCAAACAAACGCCATGCAAACACTCTTCCAATCCAACCAAACCCCAAGCGCATGCGAAAACGCGCGCCGACTCGTCCACCACCAAAACGAACTCGGCATCCTGAGCGTGAGCGTCTGTGAATAAAAACGGCCAATGGTGGAGCCTCGAAGCCCTCTTTGGAATCGTGCTCTCGATCGCCCTACTGGCGCACACCCCCTACGCGCCCGACACCCGACAAACCGAATCAGACCGCCTGCAAATACTCTCCGACCTGTGCACGATCTGGGCGCAAAACAACCTCCCCGACGACGCAACCCTCCGACGCCAATTCGACCGCGTGCTTCCAAACGACGACGCAACCGTCGAAATCAACGAACGCAAAATCGCCATCCGATCCCCCGATTTCGATCGCCGACCCAACGCAATCGAAATTGCCTACGAATGGGTAGACCAAGACGGATCAGTCCAACGCGTGCGCATCCAATCCCGCTACGCGTAAGCGCCCCGCCGAAACCTCAAACACCACGCGCGACCGCGAATCAATCGCCCACGAACCGGATTCCGCCACCACCCCAAGATCCGTTTCGGCCACGCGCTCGCCCGACGCGCCCACCCGAACGCGAAGCACCGAACCCTCCAGTTCAATCTGCCACCGCGACAAGGGCGAAACCTCAAACACGCGACGCGAAAGCGAACTCGCCTGCGACCCGCCCTGCGCCCACGACGAAACATCCAAAACAAACGATCGGGCGTCCCGCGCATCCAGCGCAAGACGACCCGACGAAAAAACCGCGTGCGCACCCGACGCAACCAGCGCAAGAATGGCGATCAACACAGCCGACGAAAACAAATAATCAAGAGCCATCTGCCCGACGGCCCCCCGCCCACCGCCCGATCGACAAGCGGGCGCGCGAACCGAACAAAAGCCAATGGAAAAAAACAAACCCAATCCATCGCCCTTACGTCGAATCGATCTCGTCAAACAGCGTGTTCGACTTCTCGACAATCTTGGCCTTGGCCGAAGTCGCCGTGCTCTTCAACTGCGTGACCAGCAACAACACGAGCGCGACGACCGCCGCCACAATAATGATGAGTTCAATCGACACCTGCGCGCGCGAATCCATGCGTTCACCCCAAACACCCCGCGTTCACGCACGCATAAAAACACCTCGGAAATTTCGCGAATCGACGAAACCCGCAAAAAAAAGAGCGGGTTTTGAACCCGACGCCGAACAACGATTCCCCCAACCGCCGAACTCCAAACCCGCCATCGCCTCCAACCGCCCAGTTCCTTTAAAAAAATTCGGTTGGTTGAGCCTTGCATGAACCACCGCCTGGGCAAACGCGAGATCTTCGACCTCACCGTCAGCTGGCTCACAATCAGCGCGGCCTTCGCAATCGCCGCCTCGGGCCTGCGGATCGCAACCCTCACCGGCGCTTTACCCATCACCCTCGTCGCCGTCGGCACCGGATTTGTCCTCCACGAACTCGCACACAAATACGCGGCCCTCCACTACAAAGCCCACGCCGAATTCCGCATGTGGGAAACCGGCCTACTCATCGCGATCCTCGGAAGCCTCGTCGGATTCATCTTCGCAGCCCCCGGCGCCGTCTACATCTACGCCGAACACCTCTCGAGAAAAAAACACGCGATCATCTCGATCGCGGGCCCGCTGACCAACATCGGGGTCGCCCTCCTCTTCTGGATCCTCTGGCTGATCTCGGCCAACGCCTTTCTTGGAACGCTCGCCGCATTCGGCCTGCGCATCAACCTCTGGCTCGCCTGGTTCAACATGATCCCCTTCTTTGTCCTCGACGGCGCCAAAGTCTTCAAATACTCCAAAACATGGTGGGCCGCACTCTTCATCCCCCTCACCCTCCTCGTCTGGATCCCCGACGCCGTGCGCGCAATCCTTCCGCTCCCGCTCGACATTCTTTAGACAAAAAAACAAGCCGCACCGGCAACCAAAAAAAAAGCCGGCTTTTCACTCGACGTAACTGAGCCGGATCTTGCCCGCGGTTTCCTCGAACTTGGAATACGTTTCGGTGTCGTCCTCGGAAAGCGTAGGCCGCAATTCCTTGAGCGATTCGACGAAGTCCTCGAACGTGATCGCAATGTCCGCAATCATCTTTTGCGTGTCCGCCTTCGAGTTCGAGAGACGCTTCTCGGTTTCCTTGAGTGACTTCCCGCGCTCGTCGATCTCGCGCGCGGTATCCCGCTCGTCGAACTCCAGCTTGTCCAATTCGTTTCTTTCTTTTGCGCTCGCCTTGTCGCCCTCTCGCGCGATCTCGGCCGCCAGCGCTTCCTTCTTCGCGCGTTTTTCCGAAAGCGCCTTCGTCAAACGCTCGATGTCGTCGCGCAAGGCCTCGGCCTCGTTCTGGAGCACAAGCGCGTCCAGATTCTGCTTATTAAGCCCCTTAAGGCGCTCCTGCACCTTTTCCTGACTGATCTTTCGAAGCACCGTGATCTTGACGAGTTTTTCGAGGTCTGCGCCCGAAAAATTCTTCGTGAACTCGTCGGATGCAAGCCGCTCAAGCCACGCTTTCTTCTTCTTCGGATCCAACGGCACGCTCTTTGTGTGCACGCGCAAAATCTTCTCGCGACTCGACGGCTCCGGCGGCGAAATCATGATGATCTTGTCAATGCGCCCCGGCCGGATCAACGCGGGATCCAGCAAATCCGGCCGATTCGTGGCCGCGATGAACGTCACGTTGTTCAGTTCATTGACCCCGTCAAGCTCGGTGAGCAACTGGTTGAGCACCTTGTCGTGCACGCCCGAATGATCCATGCCACGGCTCGCCGCAATCGAATCCACTTCGTCGAAAAAAATGATGCACGGCGCCACCTGGCGCGCCTTGACAAACACCTTTCGGATTCCCTTCTCCGAATCGCCCACCCACTTGCTCAACAGTTCGGGCCCCTTGATCGAAATGAAATTGGCCTCGCTCTCGCTCGCGATCGCCTTGGCCAGCATCGTCTTGCCACACCCCGGCGGACCGAACAACAGAATCCCCTTCGGAGCCTTGATGCCCATGATGTTGAAAAAAAACGGATTCTTGATCGGCCACTCGACCGACTGACGCAACTCGTTCTTGACCGGCTCAAGCCCGCCCACGTCGTCCCAACTCACGTTCGGAATCTCAATCGTGATCTCGCGAAGCGCCGACGGCTGCACGTCCTTGAGCCCCTCGAAAAAATCCTTCTTGTTGACCTCCATCGACTCCAAAACCTCTTGCGGAATGCGCTCTTCCTCCAAATTGATCTTCGGAAGATAACGCCGCAGGGCCTTCATCGCCGCCTCCTTTGCTAACGCGGACAAATCGGCGCCCACAAAACCGTGCGTGATCGACGAAAAATAATCGAGGTCCACGTCCTTGGCAAGCGGCATGCCGCGCGTGTGAATCGACAAAATCTGGCGCCGCGCCTTCGGATCGGGCACGCCGAACTCGATCTCGCGGTCAAAACGCCCCGGACGACGCAACGCCTCGTCGATCGAATGCACACGGTTGGTGGCCGCCATCACGATGATGTTGCCCCGCGCCTCCATGCCGTCCATCAAGGAAAGCAATTGGGCAACCACGCGGCGCTCGACCTCGCCGAGCACCTCTTCTCGCTTGGGAGCAATCGCGTCGATCTCGTCGATGAAAATAATGGACGGCGCGTTCTCCTCGGCCTCCTTGAAAATCTCGCGAATGCGCTCCTCGGCCTCGCCCACAAACTTGGACATGATCGACGGCGCCGAAATCGAAATGAAATGCGCGTTCGTCTCGCTCGCGACCGCCTTTGCCAGCATCGTCTTTCCCGTGCCCGGCGGACCGTACAACAAAACCCCTTTCGGAGGAATAATGCCAAGTTGCGTAAACAATTCGGGATGACGCATGGGCAATTCGACCATTTCGCGGACCTTCTTGACCTGCTCGGTCAGACCCCCGATGTCCTCGTAGGCCACGCGCGCAATCGCACCGATGTCCTCCTTCACCGGTTTTTCCTTGAGCACGAACTGCGTGAAATCCGTGATCTTGACGATGCCCTGCGGCGTCGTGTCGATCACGCGGTACACAAAACCCGAACCAAAAACCGAAACCCAAACGCTGTCCCCGCGAACCACCGGACGCCCCAAAAAATTCTTTTTCAAAATGCGGTCGTACCCCGACGCGATAATACGGATCTCCTGCGTGGGCGCAAGCACGACCTTTTTGGCCTCCTTGACCTCGCCCCGCCGCACCTTCACGCGCTCGCCCAAACCCACGCCCGCATTATGCCGCACAAACGAATCCATGCGGATAATCTCGCGGCCCTCGTCCTCGGCCCGCGCCGGCCAAATCACGGCCGCCGTCTTCTTGGTTCCCTCGATCTCGACAATGTCGCCCGAGGTCACCGAAAGCCTTTGCTTGGTATCGCGATCCAGCGTCACGATGTTGCGCCCAACGTGCGTCGGATCCGGATCCTCGACCTTTAGCATCACTTCGACCGGCATGAATGAAAGGGCACCGGTAAAAGAAATATAAAGGTTGGCCGTCCAGCGCACGGACCGCCCGCTCGCCAAGTGAACAATCAGCCCGTACCTACGTCAAGCCCGCCCGCGGGCAAACGGCGCACAAAATCGTCAACCGAAAACGGGAGTCTGCCGAGCGTTCCCTCGAGACGTTTCTTGATTTGCTTGGCGGCGTCGGACGCCTGCGTGGTGCCTAACCGAACGTTCACAAACGCCTTGCAATGACGCGCCACCGCCGAGGGCGCACCGCCCATCAAGCGCACGCGATTCGGCGAAACCTCGTAGACGCCCACCGCCCATTCGAGCGCGGTCTTGCGAAACCACCGGCGCTCGCCGTAGATCATAAACGCGCCCGTGCCCATGGACTCGCCCGACGGCGCCGACTTGCTGACCTGATCGGGCGAAACCGCGTACACGTCGACCACGCCGTTTCCCATTCGCCACGCGCGCGAACACGCGGCCGCCAATTGCGCGGCCTCCTCAAACGCCGCGTCCGAAACCGGCTTGCGGTTCGACAAAATCACCGTGCTGGCCGCGCCCACGATGTCCGCATGAAGAAAAAAATCGTCTTTTTGCAAATGCTTTTTGACGAGCTCCTCGTTTCCCTTGGCATCGCGACCCGCCACGACCAAAAAACCGTCGGAAGAAAGAATCCAGTGAAACGCCTCAAACCACGCGGGCTTCGCCTTGGCAAACAAAACCCTTGGCCCCGCCGAAGCACCGGAGTCCCGCGCGGACGACGAACCCGCCGCGCGCGCCATCAGATTCTCCATCGCAGCCTCAATGGCCCGCGCCTTGGCCTCGGCCGCCTTGGCTCGATCGAAATACGCCGAGGCGTTCGCCTCCATGCCCTGCGAAAGATCGAGTTCGATCAACAATTTTTTAGTCATTCCATTCCCCGCTCGCGGCGCACGCAGTCAATGATCGATTTCGTCCGCGAAACGTTCTTATACGTGGGCTCGGTCTGGAAAAAAATCTCGCGATTGAGAACCAGCCGGTGCACGCCCGGAATCGAATAAAACCGGTCCGTCGAATTGCGATGATAACTCTCGACGTCCGTGTACACCTGCCGCTTGATCACGTTCCAATTGCCCGCGCCCAAAAGACTCGCGACACGGTACACATGCGGATCCTCTTGGAGTCGCGCCAAATACGCGTCCCAAAGATCTTTTTGCGACAAATCCGCCTGCAAAAGCGTGAACACCTCCAAATTGTAATTGAATTTCTTAAAACTTATTTTCGGACCAAACCCCGAAAGCACGCCCTCCCGCTGCAAAAAATCAAGCGACGACTTGATCGTGGCCTTGTGATACCCCGTGTGGTGCCTAATTCGCTCGAGATTCGGCTGCACGCACCCCGGCTTCAAGAGCGCATCCAGAACATTCAACCGAATTTCATCCGAAATGCTCATTTCCACGGGCACAACACCCACCCCCAACAACTACGACAAAAATACTATTCAAACAGTTTAAAGTGTAATCAGCGGGCAGAAAAAGCCTGTGAATTTATATTAATCTCATAGGGTGCATGACTAATTGCCGAAAAAATAGGAGTTGGTAATCAACTGAAAACGGCAAAAGCGAAAAAAGCAAGCGTTGGGGGACGAAACTAACCCAGTGCAAATGGGTGCCAAAAAAAAAAGGCATGATAGGAAGTCCCCCCGCTTGTAAAACTCTTTTTGGTTTGAAACCCGTTTTTTGAAAATCAAGGCCTAGCGCGTTTTGGGCGCTTGGGTCTTTTTGGGTTTGGCACGCGCCTTGGCCGGGGCTTTGGCCGACGCCGCAGAATCGGTCGAGGGCTGCGAATCCGAGGACAAGGAAGGTTCGCCGGAGTTTTTTTTGCCCCACTCTTTCTTGGTTTCGCAGCCCATGTTCACGCACATGCGATAGGGCCGGCGCTTCATATTCTGGACTTCGATTTCGGGGGCGCCGCACGTCGCACAGTTCGTGCCCTTGGGAGCAATGCGTCCTTTTTGGGGCAAGGGATACGATTGCGTGCAATTCGGATACCCCGAACAGCCGACAAAGCGTTTGCCCGTTTTCCCGAACCGCGTGAGCAATTCGCTTCCGCAAACTTTGCAGATGCCGATGATCGAGTCGCTTCGAAGCGCTTTTCGGAGTTCGACGCGCACGTCGCCGCGGCTGGCCAACAGGGCCTCAAGGCTGTCCTGCAAGAACTTGCGCGCGTTGGTAACGACCTCGCCCTTCTTGGTTTTTCCGGCGGCAACCTCGTCCATTTCCTTCTCGAGTTCCGCCGTGAGAATCGGTTGCACGATCTTGGGCGCGTGCCGATCGAACGCGTCGACCACCGCGAACGCGATTTGCGCGGGCTCGATCGCCTTGGCCCCCTCGATGTACTTGCGCGAATACAATTTTTGGATGATCTCGTGACGCGTGGCCTTGGTCCCAAGCCCCTGTTTTTCCATTTCGGTGATAAGAGAACCCTGCGTATAGCGCGCGGGCGGCTCGGTCTGCTTGGAAAGCACATCCATTTTTTTGAGGTTCACGCGATCGCCTTTTTCCAGCGGGGGCAGTTCGACGTCCTCGGCCTTGGAGTACTTGTACACGGCCTTCCAGCCGAGTTTCACGTACGTTTGCCCGCGCGCGACAAACGATTGTCCGTTCAAATCGATCTCGACGAGCACGTTTTCGGTGATCGCGTCCTCGGCCACGGTTGCAAGAAACCGCCGGACAATGAGTTCGTAAATTTTCCACTGGGGCGGCGACAACTGATCTTGGCGCGCGGGCGAAACCGGATGAATCGGCGGATGGTCCTTGGTTTCCTTGCCCGCGCTTGGAACGATTTTGGGCTGCGCAAGAATCTTTTCGACGTCCGAGGAAAACGATGAAACGGTCTTGAGCTGTTTGAGCAAAAGCGGAATGTCCAGAGACGGCGGATACGCCGAATTGTCCGTGCGCGGATACGACGTGTAGCCGGCCTGGTAAAGCGATTCGGCGACCTCCATGGCCTTGCCCGCCGAAAAACCGATTCCGGTCGCCGCCTTGATGAACAACGTGGTATTGAACGGAATCGGTCGCTCGAGCGAACGCATCTTCTTGTTCACCGAAACGACCGTGCCGATCGGCGGCTCTTTGGAGGCAAGAACCGCTTCGGCTTCGGCGCGATCCAAAAAACGGCCGCGCTTGTGCTCGGCGTCAAACGTCTGCGCGTTTCGCTCGAACTGGGCATGCACTTCCCAATAATGCACGGGCACGAATGCAAGACGCTCTTTTTCGCGGTTCACAATGAGCCCGAGCGTCGGTCCCTGCACGCGCCCCATCGACAAAAATTCTTTGCCCATTTTGCCGCTCGTGATCGAAAGATACCGCGTGAGCACGCTGCCCCACACCAAATCGATCTCGCGGCGCGCGTTCGCGCTGTCGGCAAACGCAAAATCGACTTTGGAAAGATTCGAAAACGCGGTTTCGATGTCCTTTGGAGTCATCGCCGAAAAATACGCGCGCGCCAGCTCGAACTTCGGATTGGTTTTCCAAAGCGATTCCAGCGCCTCGACGCCGATGGCCTCGCCCTCGCGGTCCGCGTCCGTCGCCACGATCACCGAATGGGTTTCGCGGCCCATGGACTCCAAGGCAAGGCAAATTTCTTTTTCGGTCGGAATGTAATCGAGCGGCGCGTGCACAAGCTCTTTGAGGTCCGTGCCGAGCCAGTACGCGTATTTTTTTGGAAAATCCACGTCTTTGACGTGCCCGCGCAAGGGCACGACGCGCGCGGGCGCGCCCTTCCATTCGAAATCGTACACGGGCGCGCGCCCGACGGTTGCGGTCCGCGTCCGCCCGTTGGACAAAATGTCGGCAATGCGCTTTCCAGCAATCGGCTTTTCCGCGATGATTAAAAGCATCGGAGGGTTTGTCTGGCGTCGGAATAAAAAAGGCGACGGGAGAATTCCCCAGTATGCCAAAACCCAGCCGTTTGAGACGCGCGCAAAAACGGGCCGAGCGGACAGAACGCCGGCGCGGTCTTTTCCGCGGATCGTCCAAAGCGGCGCAACGCGTGACCACGCTTGAAGATTCCCACGTCGAGAGCAACCGGCGCATCCTCAACGATGCGCTGGTGCGAAGCCTGTTCGATCCCGCTTCAGTCGAAACCGAAATCAAACGGACCCGCGAACGAATAAGAATGCACACCGAACACATTCTCCAATTCCAAAAGACGCGGTTGCGCGCGCCCGTTGTTTCGGCCCGCGACGCGCTGGCCCGCCAGCAGCGCCTGCTGTTGGAACTACAGCGATGGACCCTTGAGAAACAGCAAAAACCTGCGGTGTACAGGAACCGCGTCCAAAAAGCCGCTGCCCGATTTTTGCGCGAGCAAATGCGCGGCGAGCGCGAGGCCGAGGCCGTGCACGGCGTTCCATCAAGCGACCTGCGTTTCCAGTTCGGACGCTTCTTGCACACTTTTTCCGAACTGTCGGATCGTGAAAAAGTCGAGGCGCTTCAGGACGATCTGGAACAACGCTTGTCCATGTACCTTGGTTTTTCAAAGGCAGAAAAAACGGGGGCCGTCAGGCTTCGTCCAACCGAAAGCGTTTTCATCCGGCGGAAAATAGACGGGATGGGAAAATGGAACGCATTCATCAAGCAACTGCCCCGCATGGACGCCGAAGAACGACGCCGATTGGTCGCATATTACCGGGGCAAAAGCCAAACACCCCGGGACATGGACCGAAGTTAGTTTCGAAGTTTATCGACCCGTCCGCGGAATTGCGCGGGGGGCAAACGGTCGTGTAAAAATGCGATTCCCTTTTCGGTCAAACCGCCGGCAGGCAATAAGTAGCCCGCAGCGACCATTCGTTTCTCCCATTTCGAAAATTGAAACGAGTAGGCGCCTTTAGGAGTGAGCGGGGGACTCACATACAACAAAATCAGGGCGTCCTCCCCATGGGCCCGAATCAGTTTTCGAAAGGCGTGAATCCGGCTCAGCTCTGGCAAAACAAAAAAGGGGGTCGCCAGCAAACTTTTTGGAGCCAGCATTGCAAGCAGCAAGGGAAATCGCTGTTTCCACCGTGGCAAGACATTATTCACATCGGTAAGCAAACCGATGGATGGATTGATGGTCTCCTCAAATTGGCGTTCGTTTTCCTCATTGGAATGAGAAACTTGCGGTCGGAGCAACTCATGAAAACCATGCCGCCGTTCGTGCCGAATAATTTTTTTGATGGTCGAAGGCTTGGAAAATCTGCTGATTCGGATCCGGTTTTTGGCGGGATCAAACGCGCCCCCGACAAAGGGGTGGATGAACCGGTTCTTTCTATCCACCTGCGGCTTGAATTCCGTCGGTGGAACCCTAAAAATTTCCGCGATGCGTAAATGCAACCTCCGATTATTAATGATCGGCCGGGGTATGCAACTCACAACCGTTTCTGGAACGCCTCGGCGGGCAGGGCCTTACTGCGCTTGAGTTCCGAGAGCACGACCATGGTCTTGACGTCCAAAACGCCGTCGAGGACGCCGATCTGGTTGATGATTTTTTCGGCGTTGTCGAGGTCGGTGACCACGATCTTGCACAAAAGATTGTACTCGCCCAGCACGTGATAGAGGTCCACCACAAAATCGAACTCGTTGAGTTTTTTGGTGATGTCCTTGTTCTTGGCGATCTCGGTGCGCATCTGGACAAAAATCGGGTTTTCAAACCCGAGGACCTTGAGATTCAAGTCGGCGGAAACCGCGCGAATCACACTCTTGCGCTTGAGGGACTCGAAGCGCTTTTTGATCGCGACGTCCGTCAGATTGGTTTCCTTGGCGATCGAGGAAAAGCTCGCGCGCCCGTCCTCGATAAGGCGCTGCAAAATAATGTGATCGATGCGGTCGAGTTGCTGAATCATTCCCATGAAGTCCCCTCTTTTTTGCAATGGTGTGAAACTGTTTTTTTTTTCCAATACTTGGCGGCGTTGGTTTGTACGATTTCTGTTGGTACAATTCCAAAGGGTTCGGTTTTCGAATCACCTGCTTTACTTGGCTAATTTTGTTCTATTAAATAGTTTGGTTTCCTAAAGCGATCAAGGGGTTTTTAGGCGTTGGGGAGCAGGGGGATCCCCATGGAACTCGAAGAGCCCGTGAGCGAGGCCCTGCAGCAGATCATCGAGGAATGCCGCGAGGCCAAGGCCAGCCCGTGGGTCATCGGAAAAATCGTGAAGGAACTGCGCGCCGAAAAAAACCCGCGCCGCGACCAATTGCGCCGCCGCACGCTCGAACTCTTGACCCAGTTCGACCCCAAGGCCGGAAAAACGTTCGAGAGCTTTCAGCGGCTGACCGTGCGCACGTCGGGCATGGAAATCCAGCGGTTCGACCGCGGCAACATCATCCACTCGCTGCTCAAGGAAACCTCGATCTCAAGACCCATGGCCGAAAAAATCGGGGCCGAGGTCGAGGACAAAATCAAGGACCTTGACATCCAGTATCTTTCCACGGCGCTGATCCGCGAAATGGTGATCGGGCGACTCCTCGAGTACGGTCTGGAAAACATCCGCCGCCAGTACTGCCGCTTGGGCCTGCCCGTCTACGACGTGGACCACCTGGTCTCCGAAAACCGTCTGGACGCGACCGCGATTCTCTCCGAATACCATCTTGCCAAAACAATTCCCCCGCGCCTTGCCGACTACCATTTTGCGGGCGAAATCCACATCGCGTCCCTTTGGGACTTTTCAATCCGCCCCGTGGCCGGAAGCGTACGCGTGGACGAACTCGCGGACGAAGCGTCAATGGCGCGACTCGCCCACTCCCTCGCCCGCGCAAAACAGCAAAGCGGAATCCCGCCAACCGTTGAAGGCGTGGCGCACGCGATCCGCATCAAAAGCAAAAAACGGCGCAACGAACTCGCGCTTGCGTTCTGGAGCATGGTGTCCGCCATCGAAAGCCAAGGCACGACCGCCGGCGTCGTGCAACTCTCGCCGTTTGCGCCCGCGCGCTGGACCGAACCCGGAACAGGGCGGTCTCTCAGCGTCGAAAACGTGATCGCCGTCCATTCGGCGTTCGGAAAAATGACGGAGCCGCCGACCGCCTACTATCCGGTCCTCGCATTTGATTCCAAATACCAAGTCAAAATCCTCGATACCCTGACCGGCCAAGTCGAAATCTTGAACTGCACGCGCGACGAACTCTTGGCGTGGCCGGAATTTTGCGCGCCGCGGCCGGTGAGCGGCCACTACCGCGTGCACGCCGAACGCCTGAGCGCGGAAGGCGACAGCGAAACGCGTTTTGTCGAACGCTTGCTCAAACGCGCCGACGCGC
>JAANMU010000379.1_pt1 | contig 55441 bp, 50 predicted proteins | sample 7279701 | NCBI WGS metagenome assembly JAANMU01 (sample SAMN14094539, study PRJNA606508) | bioreactor metagenome | isolation source: A lab-scale SPAN reactor treating ammonium-rich wastewater day 57 | place: Ireland: Galway | collected 2017-03-13
AAAGGATACATGCCTCACCTCCAGCTTGATTATCGCGCCGCTGGATTGGATTGGCAATTTGGTTATTCAGTTGTTAATGTGCTGCAAAAGCCGAGTTATTATTATCAATATGTTCTCCGGCTGAGAGAACAAAAAGATGCAATATTGAAACAAGTGGATATATTGGTGCGGCAGCGCAGTTGGTCGCCCGCGCAGGCGGATGCCTTACGTGACGATCTCAACCGCGAGGATGCTGACTTGCGAGCGAAATGGGAAAGACTCGAAAAAGCCAAACGCGGCACGTCCGGGCGGGTCGTGCGCCCCTGGCTGTGGGATACCCCGCAATACACGGTGGATAATCAGCCGGTGATTGGAGTGAGTTGGTATGAAGCCTGCGCCTACGCCGCATGGCTGACCGGGATGTTGAGAACGCAAGGCGTCCTATCTGAGCAGGAGGAGATTCGCCTGCCTACCGAAGCGGAATGGGAAAAAGCCGCGCGTGGAAACACAGGGCGGTTATGGTCCTGGGGAAATTTGTGGCGGTCTTCTTTTGCCAATTCGCTCGAAGGGCGCGTCATGCAGCCTTCCACCGTCGGCGCGTACCCTCGAAATAAAAGCCCGCATGGGGCGCAGGATATGAGCGGCAACGTTTGGGAATGGTGCCTGGATTGGTACGATGAAAACGAGTATCGAAACCACAAAGACGGTGTTCAAGATCCGAGAGGACCTGCCACTGGCTCTGCCCGCGTGCTGCGCGGCGGTTCGTGGTACGACAATCGCTACGTCGCGCGCTGTTCGTATCGCCTCAGGAGCGGACCTGTTAGCTTCAACTACGGCATCGGTTTTCGTTTGGTCTGCTCCCCATCATCCCCATCTCTGGGCTCTGAATCTCTGAACTCTGAATCTCTGAATCGGTAAAATTTGAAATGACATGAATCTACAGGAAAGACTCTGCGATTGGGAAAATTTGAGGCTGGCATATCAAAACGCCTCGCGCGGCAAGCGTGGGCGCGGCGCAACAGCTGAATTCGAATCTCTGCTGGCGGACAATCTGCTGGAGTTGGAGCAGGAATTACGCGAGCAAACCTACCAGCCCGGCGCGTATACGAGTTTCTACATTCATGAACCCAAAAAGCGTTTGATTTCCGCCGCGCCGTTTCGTGACCGCGTCGTTCATCACGACCTGTGCAGCGTCACTGTGCCGTATTTCGAAAAATTGTTCATCGCCGATAGTTACGCCAACCGCGTGAACAAAGGCACGCACCGCGCCATTGACCGCTGTCAGCAATTTGCGCGGAAATGCAAGTACGTTTTGCAATGTGACATTACCCAGTTCTTCCCGAGCATTGACCATGAGATCCTGCGCGGGATCTTGAAACGGATGCTTCCCGATGAAAGCGTATTCTGGTTGATTGACAGCATTCTTGCCGGCGGGCGCGAGGTTCTGGCAGAGGAATACGAAATGGTTTATTTCAACGGCGATGATCTGTTCGCGATAAAGCGCCCACGCGGTCTGCCAATCGGCAACCTCACTTCGCAATGGTGGGCTAATTGCTATTTGAATCCCTTCGATCATTTCATCCGCCGCGAATTGGGATGCACGGCGTATCTTCGATATGTGGACGACTTCCTGTTGTTCGGAGACGACAAGAAGCAATTGATGCAATGGCGCCACGCCATCGTTGCGCGCCTGGGGCGTTTTCGACTTACGCTTCATTCGGGCAGCGCCTACCCGCGTCCATGCACGGAGGGTATTCCTTTTCTTGGCTTTATGATCTTTCCCGATTATCGCCGTCTCAAACAGCGCAAAGGTTTTGCCTATCGGCGGAAATTACGTCATTTACTGCATACAGCTGATGAAAGAACCGTTCGCGCTTCCTTGCAGGGTTGGATCAACCATGTCCGTTACGCAGATACCTTTCGTATGAGACAATCCATGCTCAAGGAGTTCGAGTTGTTATATGTCTGAAGAGATGATCATTTTCACGCGCACATACGATTTTATTGCCTGGCTCCTGCCCATTACGCAAAATTTCCCGCGCAGTCAAAGGTTCGTCGTCACACAACGATTGCAAAATGCGGCTCTGAATTTTCAAGAGTTGTTGATCGAAGCCAATGCGCAGCGCGGTTCTATGCGCTCTGAAATTCTGTGCGCCGCCGATGTGGAATTGCGAAAGGTGCGGTTGTATCTACGTCTGAGCCAGAAGTGGGATTGGATCAAGGAGGGCCAGTACCGCCACGTCTCCGCGATGGTGGCTGAGATCGGCAGACTGTTGGGCGGGTGGAAGAAAGCGTCATAATCAAACCGCCAGGTTTGTTATGAAGGGCTCATTCAAGAGCAGGCCCGCGTGCTGCGCGGCGGTTCGTGGAACAACAATCGAAACAACGCGCGCTGTTCGTATCGCAACAGGAACGAACCTGATAACTTCAACAACAACATCGGTTTTCGTTTGGTCTGCTCCACATCGTTTGTTTTTATGCCGGAAATGCGGCGCGGCGGGTAACTGCGCTGCCGAGGCTTTGATGATGGCTGAATGACGTCCTGGCTGACCTCTTCTCGTTGAGGTCGGGCAAATATGAAAATGCCTGCTACCTGAGATTTCTCCGTAGCAGGCAAATTTCTTTTTCCGGAGCTTCAGGCATACGCTTTGATTGCTACATCCACTCTGAACTTGAACGTGTGCAATTCTTCGGCAGGGATCGAATTGCGCGGGTCGTCGGTGGGGGGAACAGGGCGCAGGTAGGGGAGTCCATCCTCGAAGGAGCCTTCCAGGTGCAGGGCGGCGGCTTCCAATAGATTTGCCCGCGCCTCCTCCTGTGTGCCTCCCTGCGATGCGACGTCGAGTTCGGGGCAAAGCGCGGAGTACCCTTCGCCTTCCTTCCAGATCAATCCTGTAAAAACGAACATCTCCATGGATCTGCTCCTGTTGCGGGGATTATACACCGGCCATTGCAAGTTGCTCCATTTCACTCTTCGTCAACTCGATCTCCGCCGCCTCGAAATTTTCGCGGATGTGCTGCGGATTTGCAGACATGGGAATGGTGATGACGCGCGGCTGCATGACCAGCCATGCCAGCGCGATCTGATAGATCGTCGCGTGGTGCGCCTCAGCCGCGGACCGAAGGACCTGGTTCGCTTTCAACCTGCCTTCGTCAACGGGGGAATAGGCGGTGACAAGGATGTCGTTTTGCTGGCAGTATTCGATCACACCGTTTTTCACGTAAGAACGATCGGAAAGGCTGTACGGAACCTGGTTCGTGACGATCGGCGTTTCGGAAAGCGCCTGCGATTGCTTGAGCAGTTTCAAATTGAAGTTGCTCACGCCGAGATGTTTCACCCTCCCATCGCGGACAAGTTTGTTCAGAGCGCGAAAGGTCTCTTCGTATTTTCCGCCCGCCTGGGGCCAGTGAATGAGGTAAAGGTCGAGATAATCCGTTCCCAGGCGGTCGAGGCTGGCTTCGCATGATTTCAAGACCTGTTCATATTCGAGATGCGCAGGCTGGACTTTGGAGGTGATGAAGAGCGTCTCGCGTCGGACTCCCATCTCGCGGATTGCCCGCCCAAGCAGTTCCTCCGCGTGACCGTTTGCGTACGTCTCCGCCGTGTCGAAGTGGGTGTAGCCGACTTCCAGCGCGGCGCGGAGAGCGGCTAAGGAAACAGAATCAAGTTTCGGGTCCGGGCGGGAACCGCCGCCGATCTTCCAGGTGCCAAATCCGATTTTGGGAAGGGTCACATTATGGATGGTTTCGTATTTCATACCCCCAATTGTACACAATAAAAACCCGCCTCTCTCGAGACGGGTCACCGATCACCGATCACTAATCACTGGTCACTGATCACCGATCACTGATCACCGATCACTGACTCTGCCCCGCCTCGAACCCCCTCCTCAACGCCTCGTAATTTTTCGGCAGCAAGTGTTTGTGCCGCGCGGGCAAATGAGACTCCAGTGCCTTCCCGACATCCTCAATCGTAAGTTCGGACAACGCCGTCAGCAGCGCGCCGACCGCTACCATGTTGAGCAGTTTCTTATCGCCGATCTCTTCGGCGATCTCGTTGCACGGAACGAGAATCACGTTGATGTCGTTCCGCTTCGCGCCGCGATCCACCATGGACTGGTTGACGACCAGCGTCCCGCCGGGGGCGAGCAATTCTTCGTATTTGTCGAACGACGGCAAATTCAAGGCAATCGCCAGCGGCGGATTTTTCACCAGCGGCGAACCGATCTCATCGTCCGCGATGATGACCGTACAGTTCGCCGTCCCGCCGCGCATCTCGGGACCGTAGGAGGGAATCCACGTGACCTCCTTGCCCGAGTCCATTGCGGCATAAGCCAACACCTGCCCTCCAAACAAAACGCCCTGCCCTCCAAACCCTGCGATGATGATTTCTTTTTGCATGTATTCTCCATTGTCATTGCGAGTGACCGAAGGGAGCGAAGCAATCTTCTCGTAACAGGGAATTGCTTCGGGCTGTGGTTTCGATACAGGCGAGAAAATCACTCGCCTTACTCAACCACCAGCCCTCGCAATGACACTACACCTTTACCTGCTTGATCGCCTCGGTCACTTTATAGTCGCCCAGCGGATAGGCTGGAACCATCTGCTGTTCCACGAACTTCAACGACTCGACCGGCGTCATGCCCCAATTGGTGGGACACGTGGACAATAACTCGACCATCGAGAAGCCCAGCCCGCGCGCCTGGGTTTCGAACGCCATGCGGATGGCTTTCTTTGCGAGACGGATATTCTTTGGATCGTGCAATGACCTCCGCACAACGTATCCTACACCATCGAGCGTTGCCAGCATCTCTGCCATGCGGATGGGAAAGCCTTGTGTTTCCACGTCGCGTCCGTTGGGGGAGGAGGTGGTCTTCATGCCGGGCAGCGTGGTCGGCGCCATCTGTCCGCCGGTCATGCCGTAGTTGGCGTTGTTGATGAAGATCACGGTCAGGTTCTCGCCGCGCGCCGCCGCGTGGACGATCTCTCCCATCCCGATCGAAGCCAGGTCGCCGTCGCCTTGATAGGTGAACACGATGCGATCCGGCAGGACGCGCTTGATGCCGGTTGCCATGGCAGGCGCGCGTCCGTGCGGGGCTTCGACGAAATCGGTGTCGAAATAGTTGTAGGCGAACACCGCGCATCCCACCGGCGCGACGCCGATGGTGCGGTCGAGCGCACCCATTTCCTCCAAAACTTCCGCGACCAGGCGATGCGCCACTCCGTGCGTGCAGCCCGGGCAGTAGTGTGTGGGCGTTTCGGTAAAGCCTTCGGGTCGGTCGTAGACAAGGTTGTTTGTTGTCATAAATACCTCTTGGTGTCATGTCATTGCGAGCGATGGTCGAGTAGGCGGCGTTTTTCCGCCGTATCGAGACCTGAGCGAAGCAATCTCCATATTACGAGGGGATTGCTTCGTCGAAGAACCCTCCTCGCAATGACATTACGCAGGACTCATCCTCTCCAGCCACGCCTCGCGCGGATTTGTCTCCACGCTCAACTTGCTCGAGGCGATGCGTTCGATCTCGCGCAGGATCTCATCGGGAAACGGCACCACGCCGCCCATGCGTCCGTAGAACTCGACCGGGGCGCGTCCCTTCACCGCCAGGCGGACGTCCTCCAGCATTTGACCGGCGTTCATCTCTGTGACAAGGAACGCCTCGACCCGCCCCGCGAGTTGCTCGATGACCCCGGACGGAAACGGGCTGACGGTGATCGGTCTCAACAACCCGACCTTGATTCCCTTCTGACGCGCCTGTCTCACCGCTGATAACGCCACACGTCCCGCCGTCCCGAAGCCGATGACGACGAATTCCGCATCGTCGAGATGATATTCCTTGTAGCGCACTTCGTTTGCCTGGATGCTTTTCCAGCGCGCCAAAAGCCTGAGGTTGAGTTTCTCTTCTTCGATGGGATCCAGATAAATGGAGGAGAGGATGCGGCGCGGGCGTTTGCCCATCTTCCCGTCGGTTGCCCAATCCCAATTTGCGCGCTGAATCGGTCTCATCTCCGGCATCTGCGCGGGTTCCATCATCTGCCCGACCGAGCCGTCGAGGATGACCATGCAGATGGCGCGGTATTTTTCCGCGAGGTCGAACGACAGCCCCATCAGGTCAATCGCCTCCTGCACCGAGGCGGGCGCAAGGACAATCGGCTGGTAATCGCCGTGACCGCCGCCATGCACCGCCTGGTTGTAATCTCCCTGCGAGGGCGCGATGTTGCCGAGACCGGGTCCCCCGCGCATCACATTGACCAGCACTGCGGGAATCTCAGTGCCGGCAATATACGAGATGCCTTCCATCATCAGGCTCACGCCGGGACTCGACGACGTGGACATCACGCGCACACCCGCGCACGCCGCGCCGTAAACCATGTTGATCGCGCCGAGTTCGGATTCCGCCTGAACAAAAGCACGCCCAAGTTCGGGCATGCGCTTCGAGAGGTATTCGAGGATTTCGGTTTGCGGGGTGATGGGGTAGCCGAAGTACGCTTCGAGCCCCGCGCGCACCGCGGCTTCGGCGATGGCTTCATTGCCTTTCCATAATTCACGTGTCATTTATATTTCTCCGTAGGGATAACCCTTGCGGTTATCCAGCTTGCGGTTATCCAGCTTGCGGTTATCCAGCTGGGACAGGGGCAAGCCCTTTCCCTACAATTTCCCGATACACCGTGATCGCCGCATCCGGGCAGACCAGCGCACAGATGGCGCACCCCGTGCAGCCTTCCTTGAAGATGTGCGCGGGGTGGTAGCCTTTGGGGGTAAGCCGCGTCATGTCCAGTTCCATCACTTCCTGCGGACATGCGCTGATGCACAATTCGCATCCTTTACAGTAGGTATCGCTGACTTCGATCCAGCCTTTGGCTGCCATTGAGTCTCCTTTGTTATTGTTATCTGGAGACCTGACAGGTTTATGCAGGGAGTTGGTCGGCGATGGTCATTGTCCGCGCGGATGTTGATGATCGGACTGGCGCGTCTGAAACCTGTCAGGTCTATTCACTTATACGAGTAGTCGGACATTATTTAGCGGGATTCCCGCACCCTGATTATCGCTTCATCCGCCCTTTGGGTGTAGTGCCATGCGTCACGCTGCGGAGCGTACAAATATCATTCTTTCGGGGTGGTAGAATCCCGATATGAAACTGAATTGAATTGGAGGAAACCATGACAAATGCTGTGATCGTGGACGCCGTTCGCACGCCGGTCGGCGCCCTGGGAGGGGTTCTCGCTTCGGTTCGTCCCGACGATTTGGCGGCTCTTGTTATAAAAGAGATGGTCCAACGCAACAGGCTTGATCCTGCCCTCGTCGAAGAGGTCTTCTTCGGATGCGCGAATCAAGCCGGGGAGGATAATCGCAATGTGGCGCGCATGGCGGCGCTGCTGGCGGGTCTGCCCGTGGAAGTCGCGGGCGTGACCGTGAACCGCCTGTGCGCTTCGGGCTTGAACGCGGTCAATCAAGCCGCGCGCGCCATCAAAGCCGGTGAAGGGGAGGTGTACATTGCGGGCGGAGTCGAATCCATGTCCCGCGCGCCCTACTCGCTTCCCAAAGCCGAGGCGGGATACTCGTTTGGCAACCTCACCGCATGGGACACAGCTTTGGGGTGGCGCTATCCCAACCCTGCGATGAAAGAAAAATACGGAACCGAGTCAATGGGCGAAACGGCGGAGAACATTGCCAAAGAACGCCCGCACATTACGCGCGAAATGCAGGACGCGTTTGCGTTACGATCTCATCAACGCGCCATCGCCGCGAGCGACTCCGGAAGGTTCAAGGAGGAAATTCTCCCAATTCTCATCCCTCAAAAAAAGGGCGATCCGAAGATCGTGGATACCGATGAACGTCCGCGCCGCGACACCTCGATGGAATCGCTCGCCAAACTCAAGCCTGCCTTTGCCAAAGAGGGCGGAACCGTCACGGCGGGAAACTCGTCTGGATTGAACGACGGCGCGGCGGCGCTGCTGGTGATGAGCGAAGAGAAAGCCAAAGAATTGGGCTATAAGCCGTTGGCGCGCCTCGTTGCCTCCGCTGCCGCTGGCGTGGAACCCCGCGTGATGGGCATCGGTCCCGTCCCCGCGGTGACGAAAGCCCTCAGGCGCGCGGGGCTGACGATCAAGGACATCGGCTTGATCGAATTGAACGAAGCCTTTGCCGTGCAATCGCTGGCGGTCATCGAAGACCTGGGTCTCGATCCCGAAATCGTCAACGTCAACGGCGGCGCCATCGCCATCGGGCATCCGCTTGGATGTTCGGGCGCGCGGCTGATGACCACGCTCCTTCACGAGATGCGTCTACGCGGAAACGTGAAATACGGACTTGCCACACTCTGCGTCGGCGTCGGGCAGGGAGAAGCGACGGTGGTCGAATATCTTGGCTGAATTCCAGGGTCGCAGGTCGAAAGTCAAAATCCAACCTTTGACCCTTCGACGCGGCTCAGGGCAAGCCTTCGACTTTACAAGGAGATGAATGAGACGAATCTCTTTCCTTTTATTACTTCTCTTGTTGATTACAGCCTGCAACGTTCCCTCCACGCCGGTTACAGAGGAAACGCCCGTGCCCTACTCTCCCGATACCCCCTCGCCTCCAACGATAAACGCGCCGCTGGTCGAATCTCCTGCGCTGGTCTCCATTCACTTCTTCAACGAACTCGATGGCTGGGGAGTGACCGAAACGCAGATCGTCCGCACGAACGACGGCGGGATCACGTGGTACGACGTCACGCCTCAGGGACTCGCCGAGGCAGGCTACAGCATCGAGTTATTTGCGTTGGATCACGACAATATCTGGGCGCACAAGCCGGATTTCAGCAACTTTCCAAACAGCGGGGTTTTATATTACACGTCCGATGGCGGAATGACGTGGACGAATCGGACCACTCCGTTCAGCGGCGCGGATATTCAATTCCTCGATGCAGATAACGGCTGGGCGTTAGCCGATCTTGGCGTTGCCGCAGGCTCGCACGCGGTCGCCGTATATCGAACGACCGACGGCGGCACGACGTGGACTCAAAAATATACCAACGACCCCAACCTCGAAAACGCAGATGGATCGCTCCCGTTCGGCGGGCTCAAGTCCGGGCTTGCGCCGTTGAACATGCAAACGGCGTGGGTCTATGGCGTCACCTACGCGCCCGGCGTCGTCTACCTCCATCGCACCGACGATGGCGGGGCAAGTTGGCGCGAGGCGACATTGCCCCTGCCGCCCGGCGCGGAAACCTCCGAACTGGGCATTGACCGCGATCAAATGAAATTCGTTTCGCCCAACGACGGCTTCATCGCCATGCGCCTGACCGGCGACGCGTATCAACTCGCCATATACGTCACGCGCGACGCCGGGAACGCGTGGACGCTCACGCCGACGCTCATCCCCAACGGCGGCTCCATGGATTTTTTGTCGGCGGAGGAGGCGGTCATTTATAACGGCGAGCAGTTCTACGTCACGCGTGACGCGGCGCGCACGTGGCGCATCCTCCCGCCCGACGTGAAATTCGGCGACACGTTCGCAGTCATGGATTTTGTCAACCCGAATTCGGGCTGGGTTATCACGCTCGATCAGACCAATCGTCGTTCGTTGTATCGAACCCACGATGGAGGCGCGACATGGCTTCCCATAAATCCCTGAATTGGATCTTGAGCCTCTGCCTGCTTTTGACCGCGTGCCGGAGTTTCGCTTCACCCTCCCCCACGCCTGCCCCGGCTTTCGAACCAACTTCCCTCCCCGACACCCCAACGCCCGCGCCCGATTACGTGACCCGGTTGATGAACGCGGAATACCAACTCGGACTCACGGACGCGCTTCGCGTGGTGCAGTTGACCGACGGCAAATTCGAGCAGGGCGCGCCCGGCGGCGTTGATTACATCTCCGCGTCCCTGACCGGCTTTGCCGCGCGCGGCGACCTGGACGGCGACGACCGCAATGAATACGCCGCGCTCGTTTCCGAGAATTACGGCGGCACGGGCGTGTTCGTCTTTCTTGTCGTGTTCGACGACGTGGATGGAAAACCGACCTTTCGGACCTCGGCGTTGGTGGACGACAGACCCCTATTGAACGATCTTTCGATTGCAGGCGGTCAAATCTTTCTGGACGCCGCGATCCACAAATCGGACGATCCGATGTGCTGTCCCACGCTGCGTACGACGCGGCATTACCGGTTGATCCACAACCAGTTGAAGATGACCGATTACGTCACGTTCACCCCGGACGGAAGACCGCGCGCGATCGCCATCGAATCGCCCGCCGACGGAACGGAGGTTTTCAAATCGGTCCCGATCAGAGGCAGTGTAACGATCGCGCCGTTCGAGAACAACCTGATCTATGGCATCTATGACGCGGGCGGCATCCTGCTTTCGGAGGGACACATCACAGTGGATGCGCCGGACCACGGGGCGCCCGGCGCGTTCGAGCAGACCATCCTGCTGGGAAATTTTCTCTCCGGCACAGTGATACGCATCAGGGTGCAGGATTTCAACCAGGAAGACGGTTCCCTGTTTGCCATGGATTCGGTGGAATTGGTTGTAAAATAATGCAGCGGGATATTACCCCGCTCCACAAACTTATCGGAGGAGATCATGCCCAATACAGTTCGCGATTGGATGTCCAGCCCCGTCGTTGTCGTTGATCCGGATTCGAGCGTCAAATACGCGCTCACGCTGATGCGCCGCCGCAAGATCCATAGCGTGGTCGTGGACATATCGGAGAAGAATCCCGCGTATGGGATCGTGACGACGACCGACATCCGCGACAAGATCGTCGCGGAGGGGCGCAACCCTGCGGAGACGACCGTGCGCGAGATCATGTCCGGTCCCATCGTCACCGGCAAACCCAATTGGACGTTGATGGAATGTTCCAAGGTTATGCAGGAACGTCACATCCATCACCTGCCGATCGCCGACGAAAGCGGCGCGTTGATCGGTTTGATCTCGGCAACCGATATATTCACTGCGGTGGAGGAGATCGGCTGGCAGGAGGGAGGCAAATGATCGAGGTCTGACCCCCGCAGGGAGAGATCATTCATTTCCTGGAAGGTGTCTGAAAACTCTACCGGACGCCATTTCGACGAGCGCTTCGGCGCTGCTCAGGTAAACTTCGCGAGGAGAAATCCTGTTGCGGCTGGGCAAGGATTTCCCGCTTCGCTCGAAATGACAATGCCGGGTACACGCCAGCCTCCCTGCTTTTTTTCGGACACCTTCTCAGATTTTTCTTATGGGCTGGAACGATGCCAAAACAAAAGTATTACGTCGTGTGGAAGGGGCGCGAGACCGGCATCTTCACCTCGTGGGCGGAATGTGAAAAGCAGGTGAAGGGTTTTGCCGGCGCGGAGTACAAGGCGTTCGGCTCGCTCAGGGAGGCGGAATCAGCCTTTCGGTCGAAGTATGAAGCGTATAAAGGGAAGCCGTCCTCAATGGGGAAATGGAAGGAGGCGAGCGTCAAGCCCATCCTTCCATCCGTATGCGTGGATGCGGCGTGCGACGGATCGCCGGGTAAACTCGAATATCGCGGCGTATATACCGAATCGGCAAGGGAGATTTTCCGGGCGGGTCCGTTCCCGGATGGGACGAATAATGTGGGCGAATTCCTGGCGATCGTCCACGCGCTGGCGTGGATGGCGAAGAACGATAAGCACATGCCGGTCTATTCGGACTCCGAAAACGCCATTGCGTGGGTCTATACCGGCGAGTGCAGGACGCGCCTCGAACGCACGACGCGCAACGCGCCGCTCTTCGTCATGATCCGCAGCGCGGAGAACTGGCTGGCAGAAAACGAACTGCTCGACGACGCGGTTCTGAAATGGGACACGGAATTATGGGGCGAGATCCCTGCGGATTTTTGGAGGAAGTGAGGGGAGGGTAAAGTAGGCAAGTACACAAGTAGACACGTGTTCACCTGTATACCTGTATACCTACCCACCTGTCACATATACACCTCGATCCGCGCCTCCATCACATCTCCATCCGTCCAGTTTGCTTCCACCCATTTTGCCACAGTCTGCATGGCGGATTCGAGATGCCCGCGCCCGTTGCCGACCATCGCGCAAACGATGACCGCCTGCTGCCACACATCCTGCAAATCCATCTCCGCCACAGAGACGTTGAACTCGCGGCGCAAACGGGAGATGAGCGGCTTGATCCGCCCGCGTTTTTCTTTAAGTGAACTGCAGGTTGGAATATGGAGATGAATGGTCAATGTGCCAATCATATCATTTCATCGATTCGCGCAACCTGTCTGCCAACAACGCTGCATCTTCATCTCTGCACGAATCATCTCTCGTCAGGAATTCCATCCCTTTTTCAATATCTTCTTTCCGGTGCGATACCAACCACGAATGGAAGTGTGGCACTCCCTCAATCAAAGTGACTTGATAGACTCGTTCTGCACTGGCGTGCAATTTGAGCGCTTTATAGATCTTCCGCATCACACCTCCAAGCGAAGCGGACTCTTCATTCGTCATTTCGGCATAATCTAAAAAATGACGCTTCGACTCGATGAACAGCGTCCCCAACGGTCCCAGCCTCCCTGGCGCGTGGCAGACCATCCAATGCTCATCTTCGTAGATATATCCGCCGGGCGGGGCGGCTTCTTGTCCTTGATGTTTGCGGCAGATAAAACAGGATTCCATATCAAGCCTCGTGATGCTTCGACACGGTGAGCAAAAGCCGAACCGTCAGTACAAGTTTACGAAATACCATTTACGATTTACAATCCCTCGTATGGACATCGAAGTCGAATACAACAAAGCCCTTGATTATCTCTATTCTTTCGTTGATTATAGCCTGAAACACGCCTCCGAACTTGCCAAGGCGGAGTTCAACCTGGACCGCATGTTCGCGTTGATGGAGGAACTTGGCAACCCGCAAAACCAATATCCCATCCTCCACGTGGCAGGGACGAAGGGGAAGGGGTCGGTTTCGGCGTTGTGCGCGTCGGCGCTTCGTGCGGCGGGATACAAGGTCGGGTTGTACACATCGCCGCATTTGCTGGATTATGTGGAGCGGATTCAAATCAACGGCGAGCCGATCTCGCATGAGTTGATGATCGAATTGGTGGAGGAGATCAAACCGGCGGTGCTGCGTGTTCCATTTTTGACGACGTTCGAGATTACGACCGCTCTCGGATTTCTGGCTTTTGCCAGGCAGGGATGCGACGCCGCCGTGATCGAGGTCGGTCTGGGAGGGAGGCTGGACGCGACGAACATCGTCACGCCGAAGGTTTCGGTGATCACGTCGTTATCTTACGATCATATGGCGGTGCTGGGGGATACGCTGGCGAAGATTGCGGGGGAGAAAGCGGGGATTATCAAGGAAGGAATCCCGGTGGTCTCTGCCCCTCAAAAAGAGGAAGCCCTCGAAGTTTTGGAGCGCGTAGCCAAACTGAAGAATTGTGAGTTTACATTGGTGGGCAAAGATGTAAAGTTTGAACGACTTACATCAACACTTAATGGTCAAAGCCTTCATCTTTCCACTTTCCACTTTCCATTTTCCAAAGGTTCACCCTCTCTCGAAGTCAACATCCCTCTCCTCGGCTCCCACCAAGTCGAAAACGCTGCAACCGCATACGCCGCGCTCGAAGTCAGCGGGATGCCAATTTCCGACGAAGCCATCCAAAAGGGATTTTCTCAGGTAAAATGGCGCGCCCGCTTCGAAGTCGTGCGGCGCGACCCGCCGGTCGTTTTTGATTCGGCGCACAACGCGGATTCATTTGCGAAGTTGCGCGAAACGCTCGATGAATATTTTCCAGGCAGGCAGGTCTGCCTTATCTTCGGCGCGTCGGAGGATAAGAACATCCCCGGCATGTTCGCGGAGATGAAGCCGAAGATCAAAAAACTCATCGTCACGCGCGCCGACCATCCGCGCGCGCTCGAAGCGGAGAAAATTGTCGGGTTGGCGAATCAGGCCGGCATCCCGAATGAAGCGGTCAGTCCCGTTGCGTCCGCGTTGGCGCGGGCGTTGGAGTTCTCCGCAAATGATGGTAGCATTGTCCTGTCCGCCGGCAGTATCTTTGTGACGGCGGAAGTCATGCAGGCATGGAATAATCTTGATGTGTCGTTGCGCGGGCGAAAGCCCGAAGCGATCCCATAATCGGGGTGGGGATCGCTTCGCGGCGCCCGCAAAGACATGAGGCAACTATGAATCACCCAAAAGAATGGTATGAAGAAGATAATTTCGATCTGACCCTCTCGCAGCGCACGGAGGAGTTATATCGCATCCCCAACCGCGAGGTGGACGAGAGCGGCATGATCCGGGCGGCAGTGCTGCCGCTGCGCGACCTGATCATTTTTCCGCGCATGGTCTCGCCGATCTTTGTGGGGCGCGAGGCTTCCCTGCTTGCGGTGGAGGAGGCGCAGCGCAAGGGGTTGACCGTCATCGGACTCACGCAGACCGACCCGGAACAGGATCATCCCGGCATTGGGGATTTTTTGCCGGTGGGCGTGGAGATGGCGGTGGGGCGCCTGCTTGCGATGCCGGACGGTTCGCACTCCGCCCTCGTGCAGGGACGCCGCCGCGTGGAGATCGTGGAATTCGTCCGCACGGTTCCTTATCTTGTGGCGCGCGCCCGCGTCGTCCCCGAACCTCAAACTGCGGACCGCCAGACGCAGGCGCTCATGCGCTCGGTCCTCGACCTGTTCGATCGCTGCGTGCAGTTGGACCGCACCATTCCCGAAGAGGCGCATCTCTTCGCGATGAACATCTCGGAACCCGGCTGGCTGGCGGATATGATCGCCACCTCGCTGGCTTTGAATTACGAAGCGAAGCAAAGCCTGTTATTGCTCCTGGACGTGCGCGAACGCCTGCGGGCGCTGAACAAGATCCTGGCGCAGGAGGTGGACGTGCTGGAACTGGAGGACGAGATCCACGCGCGCGTGCAGGACGAGGTGGATAAGAGTCAGCGCGAGTTCTATTTGCGCGAGCAGATGCGGCAGATCCAGAACGAATTGGGCGAGGGCGATGTCTTTACGAAGGACGCCTCCGAACTCAAGAAAAAACTGGAGGCGGCGAACCTGCCCGATGAGCCCAAATCTGTGGCGCTCAAGGAACTGGAACGCCTGAACCAGATGCCGCCGATGGCGCCCGAGGTGGGAATCATCCGCACGTACATTGATTGGATCGTGGAACTGCCGTGGTCGAATTTCACGCCGGATAACCTCGACGTGAAGAACGCGGCGAAGATCCTCGAACGCGACCATTACGGATTGAAGAAGGCAAAAGAGCGCATCCTCGAATACATCGCCGTCCGTTCGTTGAAGCCAAAGAAGGAACGTCAGCCGATCTTGTGCTTTGTGGGTCCGCCCGGCACCGGCAAGACCTCGCTGGGACGTTCGATTGCGGAGGCTTTGGGCAGGAAGTTCGTGCGCGTGTCGCTGGGCGGTGTGCGCGACGAGGCTGAGATTCGCGGACACCGCCGCACGTACATCGGCGCGCTGCCCGGGCGCATCATCCAGACCATGAAGCGGGCGGGGACGTCCAACCCGCTGTTCATGCTGGACGAGATTGACAAGTTGTATTCCGACTTTCGCGGCGATCCCGCCTCGGCGATGCTCGAAGTGCTGGACCCGGAACAGAACAACGCGTTCAGCGATCATTATCTCGAATTGCCGTTCGATCTCTCGAAGGTCATGTTCGTGACGACCGCCAATTATCTGGGCAGCATTCCGCCCGCGCTGCTCGACCGCATGGAGGTGATCGAGTTCCCCGGTTACATCGAGGAGGAAAAACTCGAGATCGCGAATCGTTATTTGATCCCGCGTCAGGTGGCGGAAAATGGATTGGACGGGATCAACCTGCGGTTCGAGTCCGAGGCGGTGCGGCGGATCATCCGCGAATACACGTACGAGGCGGGCGTCCGCAATTTGGAGCGCGAGATCGGCAAGGTCCTTCGCAAGGTGGCGCGCTTGAAGGCGGAGGGGAAGAAGTATCCGACCTTGATTTCATCCGAAGCGGTGGAGAAGTTGCTGGGTCCGCAGCAGTTCTTCCAGCCCGAAGCCGAACGCTCGGACGAAGTGGGCGTGGTCACTTCGCTGGCGTGGACGGAGAACGGCGGCGAGATCATGCCGGTGGAAGTGGCGATATTGGAGGGCAAGGGCGGCTTGCAGATGACCGGGCAGATCGGCGACGTGATGCAGGAATCGGGGCAGGCGGCGTTGACGTACATCAAGTCGCGCGCCGCTCAGTTGAACATTGACCTGGATGTCTTCGAACGCATGGACATCCACGTCCACATGCCGGAGGGCGCCATCCCGAAGGATGGACCTTCCGCCGGGATCACGATGGCGACGGCGGTCATCTCCGCGTTGACGGGGCGCCCGGTCTACCGGCACGTGGGCATGACCGGCGAGATCACCCTGCGCGGGCGCATCCTTCCCATCGGCGGCGTGCGCGAGAAGGTGCTGGCGGCGCATCGCGCCGGACTGAAGACCGTCATCCTGCCCGAAAAGAATTTGAAGGATCTGGTGGACCTGCCCAAAGCCGCGCGCACCGAGTTGAAGATCATCCCGGTCCAGCACATGGACGACGTGTTGAAGATCGCGCTTTCGCCGGAAGTCATCATCGAACCGCCGCGACCGAGGAGGCAGGGGAAAGAGGAAACACAAGAAGAAGAGTAATTGGAAAATGGCGATGGAGAATTCTCCAAAAAGGCATGACTGAATCTTCCTCTAATTCTCTTCGCAACAAAGTCGTCCTCATCACCGGCGCGTCTTCCGGGTTTGGGGAGGATGCCGCGCGTCTCTTCGCGCAGGAGGGATGCAAGGTGGTTCTCGCCGCGCGTCGTCTCGACCGCCTGCAGGCGCTCGCCGCCGAAATACAGGACCAGGGCGGGGAGGCGCTCGCCATTCCGGTGGACGTCAACGTGCCGGCCGAGATCGAATGGATGGTGCAGACCGCGCTCGACCTGTACGGCAAAATTGACATCCTCTTCAACAACGCGGGCTTCGGCAGCGTGGACTGGTTCGAGAATCTCGACCCCGTGCGCAACATCGAAACGATCATCAAAGTCAACCTGATCGGCACCATGCTGGTCACGCGGGCGGTGCTTCCGCACATGCTCCAACGCGGAAGCGGTCACATCATCAACATGTCGTCGGCGGGGGGGCTGATCGCCGCGCCGCTCATCACCACGTATTCCGCGAGCAAGTTTGGCGTGCGCGCCTTTACCGACGCGCTCCGCCGCGAGGTCGCTCCGCTGGGCGTCAAAGTCAGCGGCATCTATCCCGGTCCCGCGCGGACGGAGTTCGGGAAAAAATTGCAGCGCACAAGATCGCGCGAGACCGTCAAGCGATTGAAATATCCACGCCTCTCCTCGGAGTACGTCGCCCGCCGCGTGGTGGAGGCGGCGAAACGCCCGGTGCGCACCCTCGTCATTCCGTGGTGGTTCCGCGTCATCACCATGTTCGACACGCTCTTCCCGGTGGTTGTGGATTGGATCCTGTATCTCTTCTCGAAACGCAATCATCGTCTGGAATCGTGATATTACCTTGTCGTTTCGACGAGCCTTGTCCCGAGCGGAGCGAGGGAGCAGCGAGGAGAAATCTTCGCCGCCTCGAAAAAAGATTTCCCGCCAGTTCCTTCGCTGCACTCGGGACAAGACTCGAAATGACAGGGTTGCAGAACGAACCAATGGAGACTCGCCATGACTCAATCCCGCCTCGACAAACTCAACGCTTCACTTCGGACCTCCGAACTTGATTCGGTTATCCTGAATCCCGGTCCCACGCTGACGTATTTGCCCGGGCTGCGCTTCCACCTCATGGAACGCCCGGTGGTGTTGTTCTTTGCGAAGGATCAGGTCCCGGCCATCGTCCTCCCCGAATTGGAATTGCAGAAGGTCGCGTCGCTGCCATATAAACTTCAAGTGTTCGCGTACCCGGAGAACCCGTCAGAGTGGGAGGCGGCTTTTCGGAGGGCGGCGCAGGCTCTCGGTCTGGATGGGAAGCGTATCGGGGTCGAGCCGCGCGCGCTCCGCCTGCTGGAATTCCGTTACGTCAAATCCGCCGCGCCCGAAGCGGATTTTCCCGATGCGGGCGGGGTGCTGGCGGGTCTGCGGCTGAGAAAGGATCGGGCGGAGATCGAGGCGATGCGGGAGGCGGTGAAGATCGCGCAGTCCGCGCTCGAAGCGACCATCCCGCTGATCAAGATCGGCATGACCGAAAAGGAACTTTCGAGCGAGTTGGTGATGCAATTGCTCAGGCACGGCTCCGATTCCGAAATGCCGTTCAGTCCCATCGTCTCCGGCGGACCGAACTCGGCAAATCCGCACGCCTCGCCGACCGAACGGAAGTTGCAGGCTGGCGACCTGCTGGTGATTGACTGGGGCGCCGCGTGGGGCGGCTACATCTCCGACCTGACGCGCACGTTTGCAGTGGGCGAGGTGGACGGGGAATATCGGAAGATTCATAAGATCGTGCAGGAGGCGAACGCGGCGGGACGCGCCGCCGCACAGCCCGGCGCTTCGTGCGCGGAGGTGGACAAAGCCGCGCGTGAGGTGATCGAGAAATCGGGTTATGGGAAGTATTTCACGCATCGCACGGGTCACGGCATCGGCATGGAGGGACACGAGGAACCGTACATACGCGGCGACAATATGCAATTGCTCGAACCCGGCATGGCGTTTACGGTGGAGCCGGGCATCTACCTGCCCGGCCGAAACGGCGTGCGCATCGAGGACAATGTTGTGATCGCCGAAACCGGCGCGGACGTGCTGTCCGATATGCCGAGGGAAATGACGGTAATTGGTTGATTACCTTACACTTTGGTATTGGGACGCGGATTAACGCGGATGGACGCGGATTTTTTGAGGAAATGTCCGAAAAAGCGCCTTGAATCCGCGTTTTCTGCGCGCTCCGCAGTCCGCGTCCCATTTTTAAGACTGTAAGGTAATCAGGGTAATTGGATAGTTTCTTGCCGCGAATACCTCGACATGGCTCGGTACAAGTTTCACGAATTCGATTTTTTTCTTCGCGTCAATTCGAGAAACCCGCACTGAGCCTTCCGAAGTCTTCGCGGCTGGAGCTTACGGCGACCCCCCATGCGGTCTTGAATATTCCGGGCTCTACCGTTATTGACTCACGTTACGCACAAAAAACCATAACAGTCATCGTAATGCGACATTCATGTCGCTCTTGCCCAGGAGACGCCTGAAAAGCGAGACGCTACGCAGTCTCGCGTTACGGGTATCATTGCGTAACATCGGTAATTCACGTAACGCAGAGGTCAACCCCGAAGGGATGGAAGGATTTTAGAACTGAGATTTTTGACAAGTCATGGTGCAGGTGACAAATTGATAAGTACAATTCGCGAAAATAAGGGCAAGTCCCTGCTCGTTGCGGGGATTGTTTTGATGTGGGCAACGCTGGGCGTTTTATTCAGCGCGTACGGGTATGAGAGGACGTGGCAGTTGTGGAACGTTCCCACCGAAATGCCGCCCTTCAAGGACTTCCGCCTGATTCCCGGAAGCGCCGAGTCGTTTCGAAACGGTTTCGAGCCGACGATAACGAATCCGGGCGATCCGAACGGCAGGATATTCAACTATCCGTTCTTTTGGCGGTTGTTCTTTTATACGAACATCACACAGGACGATACGATCTGGATCGTCGTGACGATGCTGGTGCTGTATTTTGCAGGCGCGGTCTTATTCCCGCAAAAGATCACGATACCGGACGCGTTGTTGATGCTGCTGGTTCTGTTTTCGCCAGCCTCCATGTTGTTGTACGAGAGGGGCAATGCCGACCTGATCGTCTTTTTCATTTGCGCCATGATCGTCCTTGCGGCAGGGTATTCCTCGTACCTGACCTTTGGCTTGATCCTGTTCGGCGCGGTGGTGAAGATGTTTCCGTTCTTTGGGATCACCGTCCTGTTGAAGGAATCGAGGCGAAGGTTTTACCTGTTCCTCGCGGCGGGCGCGGTCTTCATGGTCGCTTACAGCCTCCTGACGCTGGACAGTCAGCGCGCGGCGTGGACCACCACCATGCGCGGGGATGGGCTTTCATACGGCGCGTTCGTCTTCATGACAAGGCTGGGAGGGTATGTCCAGGAGATCTTGCCGGGCTTGCTTTCGACGTCGCAGTGGGGATGGTTGTTCGAAGCGGTCGCCCTCGTCCTGATCCTGCTGGCTGGGATTTGGGCGGCGCGTGAACCGAATCCATTGACCGGCCCTCACAAAAGGAATCTCGCCGCCTTTCGCATGGGCGCTTCCATTTACCTCGGCACGTTCCTGCTCGGCAACAACTGGGATTATCGCCTGGCGTTCCTCGTCCTGGTCGTCCCTCAACTTTCACAATGGATTTGGCGGGAAAAGGGGACGCGCCGCTTCGTTTCGGTCGGCGTGTTGATCGCGTCGCTCGTATCCTGCTGGCATCTGCTGCTGAACATTGACTTGCCGTTCATTCCCCTGAAGGACCCAGCCAACCGCGTCTTCGTTTTCGACGAATTCGTCAACTGGCTGATGGTTCCGGGATTTGCGTATCTTCTGGTCGCTTCCTTCCCGGAGTGGCTGAGGATGGATATGCAGAAGTTTTTCGGGAGGGTAAATTCGAGGCAGGTCGGGCGTTCAAGCAACTCAAGCGGTTGACCTCTTCGAGATGACAGTCGCTTTGACCCTGAATGATATAATCACCCCGCCATGTTCGAAAAAGAAGAACAACTCGTCGAAGAAAAGATCAAGGCATATTGCGCGGCGAACGACCTCGCGCTCGCCGAACTGAAGTGGCAGCCCATCCCGTTCGCGGGCGAATGGGGCATCTCCACGTCGTTTTTTCAGACCGCCGCGAACGAGGCGCGCACCGGCAAGGGGAACAAGGTCCCGGTGCCGCAACGGGCTCAGGAGATCGCCGAGCAGGTTCGGGCGGAGATCGGAAGCGTGGAGGGAATCAGCCGCGTCGAGGCGGTAAAGGGTTATCTCAATCTTTACTTCACGACATCCGAATACGCCCACCGGGTCGTTGACGAGGCGCTTGCCAAAGGCGCGGACTTCGGGCGAGGCGAGTCGAAGAACGAACGGGTCATGGTCGAATACGCCCAGCCGAACACGCATCATTCGTTCCACATCGGGCATTATCGCAACACGGTGTTGGGCGAGTCGCTGGCGCGACTGGTGGAGTTTGCCGGATTCGAGACGATTCGCGCCTCCTACCCCGGCGACCTGGGACTCGGCGTCGTCACCGTGATGTGGATCTACGACAAGTTCTACAAGGGGCAGGAGCCCGAGGGCGTCCACGAACGCGGGCAATGGTTGTTGAAGTTGTACGTGGAGGCGACCCAATTGCTCGAGAAGAAGGAAAACGAGACACCGGAAGAGACCGCGCGCCGCGAGGCTTATGAATCCGAACGCCGTGAAATGTATCGCAAGTGGGACGCGGGCGACCCGTACGTGATGGAATTATGGAGGACCACGCGCGAATGGAGCCTGGAGGAACTGCGCGACATACTGCGCATGATGGACGTGAAGATGGACGTGTGGTTCTTCGAAAGCGAAGTGGACAAACCCTCGAAAGCCATCGTGGAGGAGTTGATCGCCAAGGGCATCGCCGACGATGAACGTCCACAGGGCGGCGCGGTGATCGTGAAGATTGACGAGAAACTTGGACTCAAGAAGGAAAAATATCGCACCAACGTCATCCTGCGCTCGGACGGCACAACGCTGTATTTGACGAAGGACCTCGCGCTGGCAAAAGAGAAGTTCGAGAAGTATCACGTTGACCGCTCGATCTACGTGGTGGACGTGCGCCAGTCCCTGCACTTGCAGCAGGCGTTCGCCATCTTGAGGTTGTGGGGCTTCCCGCAGGCGGAAAAATGCTTTCACCTCGGTTATGGCTTCGTGAGCCTGCCCGAAGGCGCCATGTCGGCGCGGCGCGGGCGCGTGGTGTTGTTCAAGGATGTGTACGACGAGGCGATCAAACGCGTGCTGGCGGTGGAATCGGAACGCAGTGGCAATATCCCCGAAAACAAGCGCGAGGGAATCGCCAAACAGATCGGTTTGGGCGCGCTGGCGTATTCCATGCTGGCGGTGGACAACAACAAGGACATCGTCTTCGACATGGACGAAGCGTTGTCGTTCGACGGGCGCACGGGTCCGTACATTCAGAACGCGCACGTGAGGGCGAACAGCATTTTGAAGAAGGGAGGGGTGGAAAGTGGAAAAGTAGAAAGTCACTTTCCACTTTCCACTTTCCAATATGAATTGACCAAGCACGAGATAGAACTCATTGACCTGCTCTCGCAATTCCCGGCGAAAGTGCAGCAGGCGGCGAACGAATATCGTCCGCTGGTGATGGCGCAATTCGCCTACGACCTGGCGACCGCGTTCCATTCGTTCTATCATGCCGTGCCGGTGTTGCAGAGTGAAAATGAATACATTCGCAACGCGCGCCTGCGGCTGGTCGCCGCGGCAAAGCAGACGATTGCCAACTCCCTGCATCTGCTCGATATTCAGGCGCCGGACGTAATGTAGAAATCATATGTCATTGCGAGGATCGAGATGCGACAGCATCGAAATCCGAAGCAATCTCCTCTACCGCGAGGGGATTGCTTCGCGAAAATGCGCCGCTCGCAATGACAGATAAAAAAATCAAGGAGACAAACGTATATGCCGATCAAAACCATCATCATGGGCGCGGCGGGACGTGACTTTCATAACTTCAACACGTTCTTCCGCGGCAACAGGGACTACGAAGTCGTCGCGTTCACCGCGACCCAGATCCCGGACATCGAAGGACGCCTCTACCCGACCGAACTGGCTGGCGATTTGTACCCGAGCGGAATCCCCATCCGCGCGGAGGAGGAACTGGTTGATCTTGTCAGGAAGCACGGCGTGGAGCAGGTCGTCTTTGCATACAGCGATGTGCCGCACGAATACATCATGCACAAGGCGAGCATCGTCAACGCGGCGGGCGCGGACTTCCGTTTGATGGGGACGAAGTACACGCAGGTCAAATCCACAAAGCCGGTCGTGTCGGTCTGCGCCGTTCGGACGGGATCAGGCAAAAGCCAGACGACGAGGCGGGTTTCCCTCATCCTGCGCGAGATGGGATACAAGGTCGCGGCGATCCGTCATCCGATGCCGTACGGAAATCTGATCCGCCAGGAGGTTCAGCGCTTCGCGGATTACGACGACCTCGACGAGCAGGAATGCACCATCGAGGAGCGCGAGGAATACGAACCGCACATTGACAACGGCGTGATCGTCTACGCGGGCGTGGATTACGAGAAGATCGTGCGGCAGGCAGAGCAGGAAGTGGACATTGTGTTGTGGGACGGCGGCAACAACGATTTTTCGTTCTACGTCTCCGATCTGCAAATCGTGGTCGCTGATCCGCATCGCCCCGGGCACGAGTCAACGTATCACCCCGGCGAGGTCAACGCGCGCATGGCGGACGTGTTCGTCATCAACAAGGTGGACACCGCCGACGCGGAGAACGTGATCAAACTGCGCGAGTCGCTTCGCAAATTGAACCCGAATGCGATCCAGGTCGAAGCCGCCTCCCCGCTCTTCGTGGATGACCCGGATGCCATTCGCGGCAAGCGCGTGCTCGTGATCGAAGATGGTCCCACACTAACTCACGGCGAGATGGCTTATGGCGCGGGTTACGTGGCGGCGCGCCGCTTTGGCGCAAAAGAGATCGTTGACCCGCGCCCCTTCGCGGTCGGTTCGATTGCAGCGACTTATGCAAAGTATCCCACAACGGGAGCGATCCTGCCCGCCATGGGATACGGCGAAAAGCAGACCAGGGAACTCGAGGAGACGATCAACAAGGCGGACGTGGACATGGTCGTCATCGGCACGCCGATTGACCTCTCACGCGTGGTCAGGATGAACAAGCCCTATCAACGCGTGCGCTACGAATTGCAGGAGATCGGTCAACCCACGCTGAAGGATATTTTGATGAAGAAGTTTGGGGCAAAGAAGTAGGCAGGTACACGGAAGACAGGTAACAGGTACACAGGTACACAGATAGACAGGTGATCGAGAGTTGGATGAATTTGTCATCCGACTCTCGATTTTATATTCAATTCCGAAGACTGCCGCGATCAATACGACGACGAACTGCGCTTCAGACTCACGATGAATTTGGTCCCCTGACCGAGGACGCTTTCCACGCTGATGCTTCCCCCCAGTTCCTCCACGATGGATTTGACGATGTACAGCCCGATGCCGCTGCCGGGGATCTCGGCGATGGTGACATTTTTGGCGCGATAGAAACGCTCGAACAAGTGCGGGATCGCCTTGGGAGGGATGCCCAAGCCATGGTCCGAAACGACGACCGATACGTCGCTCTCCGTTTGCGTCACGTCAATTTCGACCGCCGCGCCTTCCGGCGAAAACTTGGCGGCGTTATTGACGAGGTTGATGAAGACTTGCTGCAATCCGCTTTTATCCCCGAGGATGTAGATATTCTCCTCCGGCGCGTTGAGCTGCAGGGAGACCTTTTTCTTGCCTGCAATCGGCTTCACCGCCCGAATCGACTCCTCCAGCACGGGGATCAGGTCCAGCGGTTCGCGTTCGAGTTTCATCATGCCGCTTTCGAGGCGTCCCGCGATCAACAGGCGGTCTATCAGGATCTTCTGGCGGTTCAGTTCGCTGGTCAGGATCTGCCAGTATTCCTGCAATTCATCGGGCGTACCGCCGCCCTGGATCAGTTCGATCATCAGGATCGCGGAGGTCAACGGGGTGCGCAGTTCGTGCGAGGCGCGGTTGATGAAGTCGGATTTGAGTTCGTTCAATTTCTCCTGTTCGGTCACGTCGCGGATCAGGATCAGGGCTTCCCTGGCGCTGATCGGGTGCAGGCGGGATTCGTATACGACGTTGCTGTTTGGAAGGCGGAATCCCTCCAGCCAGTGCGATTTTTCGAAACCGTCCGCGTTCGCGCTCCCGACGATCTTCTTCACGATGTCCTGGGGCCAGATGGCGGACAGTTTTTTGCCGGAGATCATGTCGCGATGGAGGTAGAGCGGGTGATCGGGATGCGCGCTGTAATCCAGGATGTTCCCTTCGATGTCAATGCGGATGAGCAGGTCGGGGATGGTGTTGAGGATGATGCGGTTCCGCATTTCGCTCAGGCGGATGGTCTCCTCGTAGCGGTTGCGCTGCAACGCGGAGCCGAGCAGGTTTGCCGCGGTCTGGATCGCGTCGCGCTCCGATTGGATCCACGAGAGGCTTTCCTTTTGATCGAACAATCCCAGGAATCCCCACGAACCCAGCGTCCCCTGGATGGGAACGATGGCGAAGGACGGCGCGGAGGCGCGCCTCGCTCCGTCCGCATCGGCGGAGTTCGAAAAGAAGCCGCCCGGCGTATCGAGGATGGAGGGCAGGAACGGGGCGATCGCGGCGGGCAGGTCGAAATCGGAGGCGTCCTGTTGCTTCCATTGATATTGGATGTTTACGTCGGGTTTGGCGGAGAAGGTGTTGACCTCGAAGATGGCGCAGCAGGAAACGCCGATCACCCGCCCCAGCGATTCGAGCACTTCGGGAATCTTGGTCTCGATGTTCGAGGTGCGGAGCAGGCGCACGGTCGCGTCGCTGATCGCCGAGAGGATGAGTGAATGTCGTTTGAGCGCCTGTTCGGCTTGTTTCCGTTCGGAGATGTCCCGCGCGATGCTTTGGATGTAGGCGGGTTCGTTCCTCTCGTTGTAGACGATGGAGGCGCTGATCTCGACGGGGAGCGTCGCGCCGTCCTTTCGTTTGAGGATGCGTTCGTACAGGCGGGAATTTTCGTCGTTGAAGGCGACGTGTCCCAGTTCGTCGTCGAGGGACATGATGTCGCCGACCGGCATGCCGATCAATTCGTCCTCTTCGTATCCCAACAGACTCAACGCCTGCTGGTTTGCGGCGATATAGCGCAGGTCCAGCCCGATGATGAACACGCATTCCCCGGTTTGTTCGAAGAGGGCGCGGTAGTGCAGGTCGTTGCCCCATTTGTTATCGGGTTTTTGCACTGCCGCCTCTGTCTCGATGAAGAATTTTTCCAACGGAATGGTCTCGTCAGCCATAGACGACGTCCTGGGGTCCCCGGTTGGGAAGCGTCGCCCGCACGCGGCAGCCTTTGGGAGTGTCGAGGATTTCGAGCGTTCCGCCCATGTTTTCGAACACGGCGCGCGCGATGGTCAAACCGACTCCCAAGCCCTCGTGTTCCCGGTTGTCTCCCTGGCTGATCTGGTAATACCGCTCGAATACCTTTTCCCACAACTCCGCCGGGATGCCCGGTCCTTCGTCCTGCACGGTCACGATCGCGCCTCCGTCTGCGCCCGACTCGACCGTCAGCTTCACCCTGCCGTTTTGGGGACTGAACTTGAAGGCGTTATCCACGAGGTGCAAAATGGCGCGGGTGAATTCGGCGCGCGGCGCGAGGATGCCGGTTCGCGCGGAGACCTCCTGGATGAGTTCGAGATTCTTCGACGCGTACCTTTCCAGCCTCTTTCGCACCGGCAGGAGGATGTGGTTCTCCACGTCAATGGTCTGTCGAATGCGGTTGAGGTCGCCATGGTCAATGTTGGTCAGCAGGATGAAATCGGTCACGAGCGATTCCAACCGGTCCACGCTGGAGAGCGCCATGCGGATGAAGCGGATCTGTTCCTCGGGGGTGTCGAATTTGTTGGTCACCACCATTTCGAGCGGCATGATGATGTTGGTGAGGGGCGTCCGCAGTTCGTGGTGGAAATTTTGCAGGATCTCCCGCTTCAACCTTTCCATGTTCTGTTGGGCGATTGCCTGCATCTGTTCGCGCCCGCGAGCCTGTTCGCGCTCCACGCGCCGCAGGACGGCTTCGATGCGCGCCAGCAATTCGTCGGGGACGTAGGGCTTCGTGACGTAATCGTCCGCGCCGTCGCGGATGCCGGTCACTTTGTCCGCCACCCCGGTTCGGGCGGTGAGGAAGATGAAGGGAATGGAAGCCAGTTGCGGGTCCTGACTCATGAGCCGCCGCATCTCGAATCCGTTGGGAGGGGGCATCATCACGTCCGAGAGGATGAGGTCGGGAAGGATCTCCTTCGCTTTATTCAAGCCCTCATGTCCGTCGTTGGCGGTGGTCACGCGGTATCCGTGGCGTTTGATCAAAGCCGCCAGTCCGAGCCGCAATGCGGGTTCGTCGTCAATGATAAGGATGGAGGGTGTCTTATCCATGTGTGTTCTTCCTGCCGGGCGGATCATCCTGGTGCAGGCTTTGCGTCGTTCCCAAAGCCTTGCCGGTGATCTTGGGGCTGTTGTTCACGAACATCAGGTTGATGTTCGCGAGCGAGATCAGGTCGCCGGAATTCAGCACGCAGCGGTCAATCTTCTTGCTGTTTACGAATGTTCCGCTGGTGGAATCCTTGTCGTACAACACGTATGCCCCGTCCTCCTGGACGATCTCGGCGTGGAATCGGGAGAGGAATTCCTCGTGAAATACGATGTCATTCTCCAGTTGGCGCCCAAGTGTGGTGACCTTCTTTTTCAGGGGGATGATCTGCCTGTTCACGATCAGGAATACGCCCTGTTCGTAGGAGGGGAGGTCGTTTGGCAACTCTTTCATACCGACATGATATAACCATATTTCACGGCAAAAAATACGGGTTTTCCCCACCTCCCACCTGACAGTTTGGTTAATGCAGTTTGCCCGTACCGCAACATTCATGTTGCCTGGCAAATGCGGGAGCGTGGTCTCGCGGCGCAGCGCTTTTTGATACACAGATTTTTTTGGATTTTTCCTCCGCGCCACCCGTGCTGTCTGTGTCCAGAATCACGGGAGGTCGCAGGGAGCCGAAAATGCGATGCAGTGCGTTATCCAGGAATGGGATAGAATAAATCCCATGTTCATTGACCAGGTAGAAATCCACGTTCGGTCCGGCAAGGGCGGCGACGGCATGGTGCATTTTCGCCGCGAGAAATATGTGCCGCGCGGCGGGCCCGACGGCGGCGACGGCGGCAGGGGCGGCAATGTGATCTTCGAGGTCAGGCCCACGCTCAACACTCTTTCGTCGTTCCGGCAAAATCAAAAATTCAAAGCCGGGGACGGCGCGCGCGGCGGTCCCTCGCAAATGACCGGGCGAAACGGCAAAGACCTCGTCATTCACGTTCCGCCTGGCACGATCATCTTCGACGCGGACACGGGCGACCTCATCGGCGACCTGACCCAGCCAAACCAGCAATTGATCGTCTGCAAAGGCGGGCGCAGCGGACGCGGAAATCAGCATTTTGCGACTTCGCGGAACCAGGCGCCTCGCACCGCCGAAAAGGGCGAACCTTACGAAGAGAAACGCCTCAGGCTGGAATTGAAACTGATCGCCGACATCGGGTTGATCGGCGTCCCGAACGCGGGCAAATCCACATTACTCTCGGTCTTGACGAACGCCAAACCGAAGATCGCGCCGTATCCGTTCACCACGCTGGAGCCGAATCTCGGCGTCGCATACGTTGACGACGACACGACCGTCGTACTGGCGGATATTCCCGGTCTCATCGAGGGCGCGTCGCACGGCGCGGGACTCGGTCACGATTTTTTGCGTCACGTTCAGCGCACGCGCGTATTGATCCATTTGCTCGATGGGTTATCTGAAGACCCGCTCGCGGATTACAGCCAGATCAATACAGAGTTATCCCTCTTCGATCCGAATTTGGGGAAAAAGCCTCAGATCGTGGCGCTCAATAAGGTGGACCAACCCGAAGTCCAGGAAAGACTCGGAAGAATCCAAAGGGAATTCAGGAGGCGCAAGGTGGAGTTCATGCCCGTCTCCGCGTTGGCGCGCACGAACACGCGCGACTTGTTAATCAAAGCGCATCAAATTTTGCAAGCGACGCCGCTCCCCGAAGCGACGGAAATGCCCGCGCCGGTCTATAAACCGAAGGAGGACCCGCGCGAGTTCGAGATCACGCGTGAGGGCGCGCGCGAATGGCGCATCAGGGGAATTGCCATCGAGCGCGCCGCGAAGATGACGTATTGGGAACACGACGGTTCCGTGAGGCGATTCCAAAAGGTGTTGGATGCGCTGGGTATAAAGGACGCGTTGCGCAGAGCGGGCGTTCAGGACGGCGATACCGTGTCCATTGACGAGTTCGAATTGGAATGGCAGGAGTGATCTTATGAGTTTGCTGCAAAGCGCTCTACCGCCCAGGGAACGCATGGAACGATCCTTCACGTGGGGGGATGTGGTCGCCATTCTTCTCATTGCCGTACTCTTGTACGGAGGCGTGCGGCTTGCGTTCGAACTGCCGCCCAGTTTGGAGGGTCCGCAAATCTCTTTGGAGCCGGGCGCGCTTCCAGGGTATACCCTGCTTTCGTTGGGACGCATGGCGGCGGCGTACGCGCTTTCATTGCTGTTCACGCTAACCTACGGACGCGTCGCGGCATACAACCGCCGCGCCGAATCCATTCTGATGCCCCTGCTGGATGTCTTGCAGAGCGTTCCCATTCTCTCCTTTTTGCCTGTTGTTCTGCTCGGCTTGAACGCCATATTCCCCCAGAACATCGCCGCCGAACTCGCTTCGATCGTACTGATCTTTACCAGCCAGGTATGGAACCTGACATTCGGCTGGTATCAATCGTTGACCACCATCCCCAGGGAACTGAGGGAAGCCAGCGCCATCTTTCGCCTGAACGCCTGGTTGAAATTCAAACGCCTCGAACTGCCGTTCTCCATGATCAGCCTGATCTGGAACAGTATGATGTCGTGGGCGGGCGGATGGTTCTTCCTGATGGCGGCGGAGATCTTCACCGTCGGCACACGCGACTTCCGCCTGCCGGGGCTGGGCGCGTATCTTCACGAAGCCGCCAACCAGGGGAATTTCCGCGCCATCGGGTTTGGATTGACCGCCCTGATCCTGACCGTTGTCGCGCTCGACCAGTTCGTCTGGCGCCCGCTGCTGGCATGGTCGGACCGCTTCAAAGTGGAGATGACCGAGAGCGAACATCCACCCACTTCGTGGTTCTACGACCTGATCCACACTTCGCGATTGTTTTTGTGGGCAAGTTCACTGTTGAAAAACCTGTCCGAGAGATTCGATCGGTGGATCGTCCGCCGCGCGCCCATGAAAGCGGAGGCCGGGGAGGGGAAGGAAGGAACGGATTGGAAAACGATCCTGTTCCTTGTCGCGTTCGGCGGCGTGATCCTTTATGGCGGATATCGTTCCGCGCTCATGCTGGTCTCGATCCCGCTGGCGCAATGGGCGCAAATGGGGATCGGCGTGCTGGCGACGTTCCTGCGCGTGACCGTTTCCCTGTTGCTCGCGCTGGCATGGACGATCCCGGTCGGCGTCGCCATTGGGACGAATCGCCGCGTCGCCGCGGCGCTCCAACCCCTCGTCCAGGTGACGGCGGCGATCCCTGCCACGGCGGTCTTTCCCGTCATTTTGCTGGTCTTCATCAACCTGACGGGCGGACTGAACGTCGCCGCCATCCTCCTGATGCTGATGGGCACGCAATGGTATTTGTTGTTCAACATCATCGCCGGAGCGAGCGCCATCCCGCAGGATTTGAAATACACCTCCGCCCTGCTGGGACTTTCGCGCCGGGAGAGGTGGCGCACGTTGATCCTGCCGGCGCTGTTTCCCTACATCATTACCGGCGCGATCACGGCCGGGGGCGGCGCGTGGAACGCCAGCATCGTGGCGGAGTACGTGCATTTCAGCGGACAAACCCTGTTCACCACCGGCATCGGATCGTTGATCTCGCAGGCGACGGCGAAGGGAGATTATCCGTTATTGCTGGCTTCCACGCTCGTCATGGTTTTAGCGGTGATCCTGATCAACCGATTGTTCTGGCGGCGGATGTACCTGATCGCCGGGGAAAAGTATCGAATGGAGTAAATCATGGCTTCGACAACCACAGACAATCCCCTGCTCAAACTGCGTCACGTTCAACAGATATTCACCAGCGGGAATCGCCGCTTCACGGCGGTGCAGGACGTCAACCTGACGGTTTTCGAGGGGGAGTTTGTGGCTCTGCTCGGTCCTTCCGGTTGCGGCAAGAGCACGCTTTTACGGATCATCACCGGCTTACAAAAGCCCTCCGAAGGCAGGGTGCTTTACCGCGATCAGCCCTTGCGCGGAGTTAATCCGCATGCGACCATTGTCTTTCAAACCTTCGCGCTGTTTCCCTGGCTGACCGTCCTGGAGAACGTGGAACTGGCGCTCAAAGCCCGAAATGTCCCATCCGACATCCGCACGCCTCGCTCTCTGGACCTGATCGACCGCGTCGGCTTGGACGGTTTCGAGACCGCCTATCCGCGCGAACTCTCCGGCGGGATGCGCCAAAAAGTCGGATTTGCCCGCGCCATGGCGGTGGAGCCGGAACTGCTCTGCCTCGACGAGCCGTTCTCCGCGCTGGACGTGTTGAGCGCCGAATCCCTGCGCGGCGAATTACTGGAACTTTGGACGAGCGGAAACATCCCCACCAAAGCCATTCTGATGGTCAGCCACAATATCGAGGAAGCCGTCTTCATGGCGGACCGCATCGTCGTTATGGACAAGGAGCCGGGACACATCATCTCCGAACTGAAGGTGGAATTGCCGCATCCCCGCCAGCGCAAGTCGGAGGAATTCCAGAAGGTTGTGGACGAAGTGTACGCCATGCTTGCGGGACAAACCGAACCCGAATTCATCGAATTGGGAACCGCCCCGGGCGAGCCCGGTCGCACGCGCGTTCTGCCGCAGGTCACGATCACCGACCTGGCTGGTCTGCTCGAGCATCTGTCCGAACTCCCAAACGACCGCGCCGACATTTATCGTTTGACGGAGGAACTTGGCATTGACTCCAATCACCTCTTCAACCTCACGGAAGCCGCGGAGATCCTGGGATTTGCGACCGTCGCGAAAGGCGACATCCTCCTGACGCCGCTCGGCGAGACCTTTGCCGAAGCCAGCATCCTGGCGCGCAAGGAGATCTTCGCCACGCGCATCCGCCGCCTGCCCCTGGTGCGCTGGTTGACGAACATGCTGACCCATTCTGAAAACCGTTCCCTCACATGGGACGTGATCCAGACCGCGCTCGAACTGGAGTTCCCACCCGAAGAAGCGGAAAAACAACTCGACACCCTCATCAACTGGGGACGCTACGCGGAGTTGATCGCTTATAACGACGACAGGGAACAGGTCTATCTCGAGACGCAATCCCAGCCGCAAAAGGTTTGAATCTTTCGAACTGTGGAAGCAGGAGCAAACATGACCCCCGCACGACAACGCGCTTTGATCTTTGGCATGATCCTCATCGGGTTCGCGATCGCCGCGGTCTTCGGTTTGCGCGCCCTTCGTGCCTTCAGGCAATTCCGCGCACATTCCCCGCCGCCCATCGCCGCGTCGAACATGGAGCGCGTCGAAACGGACGTGGAGTTGATTCGCGGCTGGATGACCGTGCCGTATGTTTCCAGGATGTACAACGTTCCGCCGGGGCTGCTCTTCGATGCGCTCGAAATTTCCCCAATGGGCAATGGCGGGAAAAGCCTCGAACAACTGAACGAGGAATATTATCCGCAGGCGGGCGAATTTGTCGTCGCCAGCGTCAAAGCCGCCATCCTTGAATACCGGACGCGGGACACGCCCACCGCGACCCCCGTTCCCCGTAATCCGCCCATTCAGCCGATAGGACCCATCCCTCCATAGACCGAACCCCATGTCCGATTTCCTGTTGACTCAGATCATCAATTACGGCGCGCCCATCCTCGGCGCGATCGTGTTCATCGGCGCGATGGGCGCGCCCTTCCCCGGCACATTGATCGTGATCGCCGTCGGCGCATTCGCCCGGCAGGGACTCCTTGCCTGGCACACCACCGGTCTCATCGCGCTGGCTTGCGTCGTTGCCGGGGACGGCTTGAGTTACGCGATGGGGCGTTACGCGCGCGATGCCGTCCTGCGCCGCTTTCAAAATTCGGAGAGGTGGATCAAAGCGGATCTCACGTTCAATCGCTGGGGCGGCATGGCGGTATTCTGGACGCGCTTCCTCGTCACGGGCATCGCTGTGCCGGTCAACCTCATCGCAGGGACGAGCAGGTTCGGCTACAGGCGTTTCCTCCTTTACGACCTTTTCGGCGAAGCGATCTGGATCTTCGGCTACGGCAGTCTGGGATACCTCTTCGGATCGCAATGGGAGATGATCAGCGACCTGACCGGAAATATCAGCGGGCTGACTTTGGGACTCCTCCTCCTTGCCGCCGGGCTATGGCTGGGAATAAAACGGTGGAGGACGATGGAAGCGAAAAAAACAGAAATCCCCGAGTCGCAAACCCGGGGACTTCCATCACGCAACGCGAAATAAGCGCCACGCATCACGCCACAATACGAAGTATCCCGCAGGACGCCTCACAACCTACTTCCCTTCGCGGCTCATCACGTCCATCACCGCGACGGAGGCGATTTGCACGATGGTATTCACGTCGTCGCCCGTTTGCAGCACGTGGACCGGCGCGCCCATGCCGAGCAGGATCGGTCCAATCGCCTTGGCGTTGCCGAGACGAGCGAGCAGTTTATAAGCGATGTTCGCGGATTCGAGCGACGGGAAGACCAGCACGTTCGCGTCCTTGACGCTGCTGAACGGATAGCGGTTCTCGATGATGTCGGCGACCACGGCCGTATCCGCCTGCATCTCGCCGTCCACGAGCAGGTCCGGGCGGCGGGCTTTGGTCAATTCGACCGCGCGCCGCACCTTGTCCGAGAGGGGATGCGGGGTGGAGCCAAAGTTCGAGAAGGAGAGGAACGCCACGCGCGGGTCGAGCTCCAACTTCCTCGCATAGTCCGCGGCGAGGCAGGCGATATCCGCCAGGTCTTCCGCGGTCGGGTCAATGTTCACGGTCGCATCGGTGAACAGGTACACCCGGTCGTCCACGATCATGATGTACACGCCTGCGGCGCGCGCCGCGCCTGGCGCGGTGTGGTGGATCCGCAGCGCGGGGCGGATGACATCGGGATAATCGTAGGTCAGCCCCGAGACGAAGGCGTCGGCGTCGCCCATCTTGACCATCATCGAACCGAGAATGTTGGCTTGCCGCACGCGCTTGCGCGCGACGGCAAGCGTCACTCCCTTGCGCCCGCGCAGTTCGAAATAGGCTTGAGCGTATGTCTCGTGTTTTTCGAAATCGTAAGGGTCGAGCACCGTCGGACTCCAGGAAAGTCCCAGATCCTCGATGTGTTTCTGGATCACCTGCGGGCGTCCGAGCAAAATGGGAGTGGCGATGCCCTCCTCCCTGACCTGATACGCGGCGCGAATGATCTTTTGCTCCTCGCCCTCGGCAAACGCCACGCGCTTCTTTCCTCCTGAGGTGCGCGCCTTGTTCTGGAAGAAGTAACGGATGCGCTCGCCCGCTCCCTGGCGATAGGCAAGTTGCTCCTTGTATTCGGCGATGTCAATCGTCCTGCGCGCCGCACCGGTCTTCATCCCCGTCTCGGCGACGGCGGGCGCCTCCCATAACAGTACGCGCGGATCGAGCGGCTTGGGGATGATGTACTCGCGCCCGAATTTGATCGGCTCGCCGCCATAGGCGCGGATGACCGAATCCGGCACGTCCTCCTTTGCCAGCGCCGCCAGCGCCTTGGAAGCCGCGAACTTCATCTCCTCGTTGATCTGCCTCGCGCGCACATCCAGCGCGCCGCGGAAGATGAACGGAAATCCCAGCACGTTGTTGACCTGGTTCACGTAATCCGAACGCCCCGTCGCGATGATGACGTCCTTGCGCGCCTCCCGCGCCAGCTCGGGCTTGATCTCCGGGTCGGGGTTTGCCATTGCGAAGATGATCGGGTCGTCCGCCATGCTCTTGACCATTTCGGGCGTCAGCACGTTCGCCACGGAGAGACCGTAGAACACGTCCGCGCCTTTTACCGCGTCCGCCAGCGTGCGATGCCCCTTGTCCTCCACGGCAAGCATTTCCTTGTACTTGTTCATGCCCTCCTGGCGTCCCTTGTACACCACGCCCTTCGTATCCACGAGCATGATGTTCTCGCGCTTCACGCCCCAACGGATCGCCAGTTCCGCGCACGAAATCGCCGACGCGCCCGCGCCCGAAATGACGAGGCGGATATCCTCGTGCTTCTTCCCCACGATCTCCAGCGCGTTCGCCAGTCCGGCGGACGAGATGATCGCCGTCCCATGCTGGTCGTCGTGGAAGACGGGGATGTCCAGCATCTTCTTCAATTCCTCCTCGATGTAAAAACATTCGGGGGCTTTGATGTCCTCGAGGTTGATCCCGCCAAAGGTCGGCGAGATCGCCGCCACCACCCTGATGATCTCGTCCGGGTCGTGCGAATTGACCTCGATGTCGAACACGTCAATATCCGCAAACTTCTTGAACAGCACCCCCTTGCCCTCCATCACGGGCTTGCTTGCCAGCGCGCCGCGGTTGCCGAGTCCCAGGATCGCCGTCCCGTTCGAGACCACGCCCACGAGATTGCCCTTCGACGTGTACTCATACGCGTCCTGCGGGTTCTTCTCGATCTCCAAAACCGGCTCCGCCACGCCCGGCGAATATGCCAGGCTCAGGTCGCGCTGGGTGTCCATGGGCTTGGTCGGCACGATCGCCACCTTGCCCGGTTTGCCCTTCAAACGATGATATTCGAGTGCGTCTTCGCGCGTAAACTTTGCCATACTGCCTCCATTGGTGTAAAAATCCCTTGCATTATTCCACGACTTCGGGGTTTCACCCAGTTCCATTTGTCACGATTCTATGTATATAACCCGCCCGCCAAAAAATGCTACGAAAATTTCAGGTTCCAAATCTTAAAATACATGTATAATCAGGAAAATCCGAAAGGATACGAACCCGCTTACCTCCACCGCCCCCGCGGTCCTGGCTGTACTGGATTCTGGATACGAGAGCAAGAATCTCCCCCGGTTTGGGAGTTAATTTGTGAAGTCGAGTTAGGAACATTTTGAAACGGCATCGGACTTCCACCCCCCTTAACCTGCTCACAAGGCGCGACTCGGTCGTCTGCCTTGTGATTTGATTCGCACCCGAACACGCTTCACGCGTGACCTGGGGCCTGCTCAACCTACCCAGACATTTCCCACCTCTGACGCACGTCGCTGTGCGGCAGCTTTCGACAGCCGAGGAACCGTTGGACGGTTCTTCGGCTGTGCGCGTTTAATGCCCCGGCGTAGTCATCGCTCTCTTGCGATGATTGCCGAAAACGGCGTTGGAGAACGCCTGCTGTGCGCGGTTAATGCCTCGGCGTAGTCATCGCTCTCTTGCGATGACTGCCGAAAACGGCATTGGAGAACGCCTGCTGTGCGCGGTTAATGCCTCGGCGTAGTCATCGCTCTCTTGCGATGACTGCCGAAAACAGTGTTGGAGAACGCCTGCTGCACAAACGACCATGAAAAAGATCACCGCCATCGAAGCGCAGAAAAGGAACTCCAATCGGGTGAACGTCTACCTCGATGGGGAATTCGCCTTCGGGCTGGAACGCATCACCGCCGCCTGGCTGAGAGTGGGCCAGGAATTGGACGAAAAGAAGATCGGACAGTTGCAGGCTGAGGACGCGCGTGAACGGGCGCTCCAGCAGGCGCTGCTCTTTTTGAGTTACCGCGCCCGCTCCGAATCCGAGATCCGCAGGAATCTCCAAAAACACGAGATTCCCGAAGACGTGATCGGGGAGACCCTCGAACGCCTGCGCAGGGACGGGCTTGCGAACGACGACCAGTTCGCCCGCGCCTGGGTCGAAAACAGAAGCGCGTTCCGCCCGCGCAGCCGCCGCCTGATGGCGTTGGAACTCCGCCAGAAGGGACTCGAAGACGAGGCGGCGAAGTCCGCGCTCGAAGGTGTGGACGACGAAGCGCTCGCCTACGAAGCCGCTCGAAAGCGGGCGACCCGACTCAAAGGTCTGGAGTGGAGCGAGTTCAGAACGAAACTTTCCGGGTTCCTCGCCCGACGCGGTTTTTCCTATTCGGTGATCGCAAGCGCGGTCAGCCGGGTGTGGAACGAATCGCACACCGAGGAACGACATTTTGAAGAAGAGGACACAACATGACCCCGATATTGATTTTTGTAGATGTGATCGTCCTGTTCGTGGGTGTGATCGCCGGGTACTTCTTACACAGGTATCAGACGGAGCAAAGGGCGAAACAGCAGCAGGACAAGGCGGATACCATCCTGAAGGGCGCCAACGAACAGGCGCGCCTGATCGAAAGCCAGGCGCGCGAGAACGCCGTCAAGATCATCCAGGCGGCGGAGGCGGAGATCAAGGAACGCCGCATCGAACTCAACAAGGAATCGGACCGTCTCGATAAACGCCGCTCCGAACTCGACAGCCGCGCCGACCGTCTCGAACAACGCGAACAGACGATCAACAAGCGCCAGTCGCAGGTGGACCGGCGCGGCAACGAAATTGACAAATTGTACGAGGAACAGGTCAAGAGACTCGAGCAGATCGCGCAGATGACCCAGGAGGACGCAAGGAAGGAACTGTTTGCGGCGGTGGAGAAGGAGGCGCGCAGCGACATGGCGCGCATCATGCGCCAGATCGAAGCCGAGGCGCGCGAGGAAGGCGAAAAGCGCGCCCGCAAACTGATCGCCGACGCCATCCAGCGCGTCGCCTCCGAACACGTGGCAGAGGTTACGCGCGCGGTTGTGACTCTTCCCAGCGAGGAGATGAAGGGTCGCATCGTGGGGCGCAACGGACGCAACATCAAAGCCTTCGAGCAAGCCGCGGGCGTGGACGTGATCGTGGACGATACCCCCGATTCTGTGACCATCTCCTGCTTCGATTCGGTCCGCCGCGAGATCGGTCGCCGCGCCCTCGAACGATTGATCCTCGACGGGCGCATCCATCCCGCGCACATCGAGAAGGTCGTGCAGGATGAAACGAAGGCGGTCGAGAAGATCATCAACGAGGCGGGCGAACAAGCCGCGTTCGACGCCAACATCTCAGGCTTGCACCCCGAAGTCCTCCGTATGATGGGGCGGCTCAAATTCCGCACCTCCTACGGGCAGAACCAACTCGCCCACGCGGTCGAGGTCGCCAAACTGGCTGGCATCCTTGCCGCGGAGATCGGCGCGAACGTGGAACTTTCCAAGCAGGGCGGTTTCCTGCACGACATCGGCAAAGCCATGGATCACAACCAGGAAGGCACGCACGCCATGCTCGGCGCGGAGTTCTGCAAACGCTACGGCGTGAACCCCAGGGTCGTGAATGCCATCGCTTCGCATCATCACGAAGTGGAACAGGAATCCATCGAAGCCATCATCGCCGAGGCGGCGGACGCCATCTCCGGCGCGCGTCCCGGCGCCCGCCGCGAGGACCTCGAAGCGTACATCAAACGCATCCGCACGCTCGAGGAACTGTCCACTTCCTTCGAGGGCGTGGAACAAGCCTTTGCCATCCAGGCGGGACGCGAAGTGCGCGTGATTGTGAAGCCTGAAAAGATTGACGATCTCACCTCCGCCCGCCTGGCGCGCGACATCGCCAAGAAGATCGAGGAGACCATGCAATACCCCGGTCAGATCAAGGTGACGGTGATCCGCGAGACGCGGTCAACGGAATTTGCGAAGTAGATATTGCGTGTTGCATGTTTCGTAGTGCGTACTGCGTAACCCATTGATACGGAATACGCGGTACGCACTACGAAACACGAATCATCCCCTCACGAACGGATTTTCCCTCTTCTCCTCCCCCACCGTCGTCTCCGGTCCGTGACCGGATAGCAGGCGCGTATCGTCAGGAAGGGTAAATACCTGCGTTCGGATGCTTTGCTCCAATTGTTCCCAACTCCCGCCGGGGAAGTCGGTGCGACCGACGCCGCCGGCGAAGATCAAATCGCCGCAGAAACAAATTCCAGCCGAAGCCACGTACAAAATGCAATGACCGGGCGTGTGTCCCGGCGTGAAGCGGATTTCGAATTCGCTCGAGCCAAGTTTCATCTTCATGCCGTGGACGAAATCAATCGTCGGCTCGGGACCGGGATCAATGTCGAAGCCGAAGAGCGCGCCGCCTCCGCCCGCGCGCCACAGCACGTGATCGTTCGGATGCAAGGCGACGAGAGGCAATGGGTTCGACGCATCCGCAATCGCCGCCGCGCCGCCGATGTGATCGAAGTGCGCGTGCGTGTACCACAAATGACCGATGCGCCAGCCGCGTTTTTGCGCGACATGGAGGATGACGTGACCATCCCAGGCCGGGTCAATGACCGCGGCTTCCTTGGTGTCAGGGTCGGCGACGAGATACGCGTTGGTCTGCGCGGGACCGAGTGTAAAGGAAACGATCTCAAGCATGGAGAAGCCTCCTCGGGAAGATAAGGCTGATTAGAACGGAAACAGCGATCAGTCCGAGAGCGAGCGGGTAGATCGCGGCGGGATCCGTTTTGTAGAGGAATCCAACCAGGGGCGGAGTCAGGATGAAGATCACGGAGTTGACCGTCTCCATCAAACCGTAGGTAAATCCCATTTGCGAATCGTGGACGAGCGCGCGCGCCTGCGCCAACGCCAGCGGACGCGCGGCGCGAAACCCGCCGAGAAGGAAATACCCGAGGGCAAGGATGGGCAGGTTTGCGCCGCGCCAGATGAGGAAGGCGAACGCGCCGACCATGGACTGCGCCGCAAGGAAACCGTAATAGGGATTCACGCGGCTCAAAAAGACGGCGAGCGCCGCGTTCCCCAGCGCGCCCATCGTGAAAACGATTCCGATCCTGCCGAGCGAAAGACCGTGCGCGTCTTCGAGAAAGTTCGGCGTGAGCGGCTGGGGAAGGTACATCGCGAACACGGCGAACGCCACGACGCCGACGAAACCCAGCAGGCGGGCGTTGCCGAACAAACCCGGCGGGGGCGTTTCGAGATCGTGACGATCAATCGGTTGCTTTTGAATGAAAAGGATGCAGAGCGTGGAAACCACGAAGAATCCCGCCGCCACGAAATAGATCGTCCGTAATCCGAAACGGTCGGCGAGCCATCCGCCGGTGATGGGACCCAGCACCATGCCCCCGCTGAACGTGGCGGTCGTGAGCGAAAGCGCGGTGCCGACCGACCACTTGCCGCGCGCCGCGGTCACGTAACTGCTCAACGGCGAGGCGACGAAGGCGGTCAAGCCGTAAAGCAACATGCCGGTTACGAACACCGGCAGGGAGTTCGCAATCGCCATGACGATCGCCGCGATCAGACCCATGATCCACGCCGCGAACAACAACGGTCTGCGCCCGATGCGGTCCGCCAGCCGCCCGGCGGGGATGTGCGTGATCGCCATCGCCGCGCCGAACGCCCCCAGGATCAAACCGATCTGTTGTTCGTCGCTCCCCAGCGATTTCAGATAAATGGGTTGGAAATTGAAGAACAAGCCCTCGCCGAATCCCCACGTGAGCAGGGCGGCGGCGACAAACACGAGATTGCGATTCAAGCACGACCTCCGACCCGACCGATGAATTGACGCACGGCTTCGAACACCTGATGACGAGCCGCATCGCGCGTGACGACGTGGCTGGACCCCGTTAAATAAACCTTCGTCTTGTCCGACGCGTTCCCCAGATCCGCGAAGATAAGTTCCATGTTTTCGGGGGATACATACCTGTCATCCTTCGAGTGCATCAACAACACCGGCACGCGGATCTTCGGCAGCGCGGCGCGCATTTCTCCCAGCAACTTGTTCAACTGCCCGATCGAGCGGACGGGGTTCTGCGGGTACGAAATATGATCCTTCCACGCCTCTTTATCGAACCAACTCGCCCCCGGTTCTTCGTTGCTCTTCGGCATGTACGGGATCATCCTGGCGATCCAGTCAATGTGACGCAGGCGCGGGTCGTCGGGCAGTTTATACGGCGTGGACATGGCGACCGCGCCCCTGATCCTTTGGGAATCGAACCTCGTGGACATGAGCAGGGACAATACTCCTCCCATCGAAAGCCCGACGAGGAAGACCGCATCGGTCGAATCCCGGAGGAGGGAAAAGCCGTCTTCGACGGAGGCAACCCAATCGGTCCAGTTCGAACGGATCATGTCTTCGGGGCCGGTGGCGTGACCGGCGAGTCGAATCCCGAGGCAGGTATATCCGTTTTGGTTGAGGTATTCCCCCAGCGAACGCATTTCCTTGGGCGTGCCGGTGAATCCGTGAATGAGCAGGCACGCGGGTTTCGAGCGATCGCCCAAAAGGAAGAAAGGCTCCGCGGTGGCGATGATCTGTGACATGTGTTGAATTATAGACTATCTGCGGCGCATCCACGCAGGGCGCAGCGACGCCACCCTTTTGTAAATCGGGCAATTCCTGTCGTGCGCGCCGGGCAAATACCCCGTTGATAACAGGAACTCGTTCACGATCTCCCCGCCTGTAAAGACGAATGTCTTTCGGAAGAGTTTCGTCCATTCATCTTTTGTACGCGGGTGATGCGCGTCCAGCCAGCCTTTGAAGGAACCAAACTCTTTTCGTAATGCCTGAATCCGTTTGGCGTTTTCGATCGCGGCGTTGACCTTGAGACGATTGCGAATGATGCCCGCGTCCGCCAGCAAGCGGGCGCGGTCCTTTTCGGTGAACTTCGCCACCTCCTCAATATCGAACCCGCGATAGGCTTTGCGAAAGTTCTCCGCTTTTTTCAGGATGGTGATCCACGAAAGCCCCGCCTGGTTGATCTCGAGGATGAGACGCTCGAAAAGCAGGTTGTCGTCGCGGATGGGAAATCCATATTGCGTATCGTGATATTCCTTGTTGAACGTATCTTCGGGGTGAGCGTTGACGTAATCGCAGTAGGCGGTCATGAAGTCATCTCCATGATCGGCAATGTTCTTTGCCGACCTTCGATCTCGGATTGTCGTTCGCCGATCTTGCGCATCTCCATTTTCTCATCAAAGCCCAGGGCGTTCGTCGAAAGGAGATCACGGCGGTATTTACCATCGAAGGATAAACCCGCATTACTTCTCCCCCCAATGGATCGCAATGGTCCCAAACATGAAGCGCCGAAAGCCGATATTTTTGAATCCGACCGAAGCCATGCGCGCGACCATATCCTCGGCGGTGACGAAGCCCTCGGTGGTTTCGGGCAGGTAACGATACGCCTCGCCGACTCCCGTCACCAGTTTGCCGAGCGTGGGAATGACGAAGTGCAGGTGAATCCAGATGAACGGAGAAAGGATGTTTCTCTTCGGGCGCGTGGTATCGAGGATGACGATGCGACCGCCGCTTTTGAGGACGCGGTATTGTTCCTCCAGTGCGTTGTTCAGGTCAATGACGTTGCGCATCAGGAAGCCGGAGATGACCGCCTCGAAAGTTGATTCATCGAAGGGCAGACGAAGCGCGTCCGCGGCGGCGAAATCGAGTCTGCCCGCTTGTTGACCGACCCGCATCATTTCCAAAGTGAAGTCTGCTCCAACGACCCGGGCTTGGGGAAACGCTGACAGCGCCTCCCGCGCCAAATCGCCGGTGCCGGTCCCAAGGTCCAGAAGAGAGGCGTTGTCGTCCAGCCGCGCCAGTTCGATGACGCGTTTCCTCCAGCGGACGTCCTGTCCGCCGGTCATCAGCCTATTCATCAAGTCGTAGCGTCTGGCGATGCGCGTGAACATATCCTGCACGTACGCCGCGCGTTCGCCGCCTGTCAATTGGGTCATGAAGTCTCCTGCATCGAATTTGCGCCATTATACGTTATACTGCCCCGCATGAATTCGGAAAACAACTTTAGTGAACGAAGAATAAACTGGAAGACCTGGATATTGGCGATCCGCCCGCGCACCCTGCCTGCCGCCGCATCCGGCGTGGTGATGGGCGGCGCGCTTGCCTGGCATGATGGATTCTTGCGGCTCGACGCGATGCTGGCATGTCTGTCCGCCGCGCTGTTGTTGCAGATCGGGAGCAACCTTGCCAACGACGTGTTCGATTTCGAACGCGGCGCCGATACGCCCGAACGCTTGGGACCGACACGCGTCACGCAAGCAGGACTGCTTACGCCATCACAGGTGAAGTTTGGCATGGCAGTCGTATTCGGCTTGGCGGCGTTGTTCGGTTTGTATCTGACATGGCTCGGCGGGCTGCCCATCATCGTGATCGGCATTGCCGCGATCCTTTCGGCGATCGCTTACACGGGCGGACCGTTCCCGCTTGGGTATTACGGGCTTGGCGATTTTTTTGTATTCATCTTTTTCGGGCTTGCATCCGTGGCAGGGACCTATTACGTGCAGGCGGGTTTCATTTCATCCGCCGCGTGGTGGATGGCGATCCCACCGGGGTTGATCGTCACTGCGATTTTGGTGGTGAACAATCTGCGCGATTTGGAAAACGACCGCAGGGCTGGCAAGCGCACGCTGGCTGTGTTGTTGGGTGAACGCGGGACCAAAATTCAATATGCGCTTTGCCTGACGATAGCCTATCTTATTCTCCCGCTCGCGGCGTGGAAGGGAATCGTGCCGTGGACGACCATGCTGGCATGGCTGTCGTTACCGATCGCCTATCGAGCCGCGCGCGTAACGTTGACGCAAAAAGGACGCCCGTTGAATGTCGCGCTGGCTGGCACGGGTCGAACCGCGCTGGCGTTCAGCCTGTTGTTTTGGGTGGGGTTATTGTTCTCGTAGCCTCATAGTCGGAAATTCAGGAAAAGACCACGGCTCATGTGTGATTCGTGTGCAGACGTTAGAGAACGTCCGCTACACGCGAATGTTTTTGCACACTTTTCATAGATGAGCCAAGACCATTGACTATCAGACCATCCGACTATCAGACTCTTCGACTATCAGACTCTCCGACTAACCAACAAACTTCCACGGACATAATATGCGCTCCATCCAATCCACGGTGAAATACAAACCCAGCCCCAACAAGGACATGGCGATCACGCCCGCGTACATGGCGGGATAATTCAAGAGCGTGCTTCCGTTGTAATAAATGTAATAACCAAGTCCGCGCGTGGTGGCGAACAACTCGGCGATATATAACACGGCGACCGCCGTCCCAACCGACTGGCGCAGCGCGGTCAATATGGCGGGCAAACTCGCGGGCAGATACACAAAACGAAACAAGGCGCGCCGTCCCGCTCCGAGACTGCGCAGGCTCTGGAACAATTGCGGCGGCAGCGCGGCAGCCTGGTCCCTGACCAGGACGACGATCTGGAAAAACAAGATCAAAAAGATGATCGTGATCTTCGCCGCGTCGCCGATCCCCAAAAACAACAGGATGACCGGCACAAAGACGACTTTGGGAATCGGATACAACAAATAAATGACCGGGGAGACGAAGCGGTTCAGCCGCGCGGACCCGCCGATCCCCAGCCCCGCAGGGACCGCCGTCAACACCGAGAGCATCGTCCCCGCCACCACGCGCCACAGGCTGGCAAGAGCGTGATCGGCGAGTCCGCGCGTCAATTCGCTGAAAAAGACCCGGGTCACGACGATGGGCGTCGGCAAGATGGGACGATTCACCAGCATGGCGATGATCTGCCAGAGTATGAACAGCCCCAATGCAGCCAGCAGGACGTCACGGCGTTTCATCGTTCAGTTCCCTCCGCAGGGTCTTGCACATCTCAAGATATTCTTTTGTCCCCCGATATTCGGCGTTCCCCGCGTTTTGATTCTCGAAGATGCCCGGCTTCGTATTCGGCGGTTGACCCAGCATCAGAATCTTCCTCCCCAGGACCGCCGCCTCCTCGATGGCGTGCGTGACCATGATCAGGGTGATGCCCTGTTCTTCGCACAGTTCCAACGTCAGCGATTGCAGGTCTTCGCGTATGACCGCGTCGAGCGAGGAGAAAGGTTCGTCCATGAGCAGGATGTCGGGGCGCAAGGCGAGGGTTCGGGCGATGGCAGTGCGCTGGCGTTCCCCGCCTGAAATTTGGGACGGATATTTGTCGGCGAGATGCGCGATGCCCAATCGTTCCAGCCACGGCATGACGTTTTGTGTCCTTTGATGACTCTGCGGCGCGTGCATTCCATCGGGTCCGTAGAAATTGCGGACGCGCAATCCCAATTCCGCATTCTGTCTGACGGTTGACCACGGAAGCAAACCGTACTCCTGCAAGATCAAGCCCGTACCGGGACGCGGACGGGAGATGGCTTCGCCTTCGATCAAAATTTCCCCGCTGGTTGGTTTCAGCAAGCCTGCCAGCAGATAAAGCAGGCTGGTCTTCCCGCAACCCGATGATCCGATGACCGCCCATGTCTCGCCGCGCTCCACTGTCCAATCGAAGGCTTGGAAGATGGGCGGTTGTTGTGGATAACCAAAGGTAAGCGAACGAACTCGAATCATATCGGGGCGAATCGTACCGCGACATTCATGTCGCCCCCTTGCGAGATAAACCTCACGGTACGATGCGGGATGGGTGGCGGGATCAACTTCCAGTTAAGGAAGAAGCGAGGCGTTGACCGAGTCCGCGTAGGAGACGTCAACGGTCAATATCCCTTTTTCCTTCAACCAGTTCAACGCGTCGTTCCATTCCTCGACGGTTGGCACGCCAGCCGAGGGGAAGGGCGGCGTCTGATAGGTTTCCAGTAGAGGCGGCGGAACGAGGTTCTGTTCGCTCAGAACATTTTTGTATTTCGCGGGGTCGGCGTTGAGCGCGGACGTCGCTTCTTCGATGGCGGCAAGGAAACCTTTGACCGCTTCGGGATTTTCGTCAATCACAGCCTTGCGGAAGGAGATGACGCTGAAGCCGTATTCGGGATGAGTCGAATCGTCCGCCACGATCACACCGCCCTGCGCCACGACCAGCGACGCGAGCGGGTCGGGCATGACGCCCGCCTGCAACTCGCCCGAAGCCAGCAGGGACATGCGGTCGGGGATCTTCGGCACGGCGATGGTTTTGATCTCGTTGGCGGTGAAGCCTTCGGCTTGCAGGAGGCGCTCGGTGACGTATTCGATCACCGTCCCTTGCGAGACGCCGATCTCGACGCCCTTCAACCCGTCAACAGAGGTAATGCCGCTCTGACCCGAAGCGATAATGAAGAAATGTCCGTAGCCCGGCGCGGGACGAAGCGCGTAGCGCACCGCCTGCATTTGGATGGTTTCCCTGTTGAAAAGCATCACGGCGAGCGTTTCGTTGACCGCGCCGTCCGCCTGGCCTGCGGCGAGCAATTGATCGCGTTCGGGCGCGGAAGCGACGGGGACGAACTCGACGTTGACGTTGTGCCTGGCGAATAGTCCCTCCTGTTGCGCGACGTACATGGGAAGCGTGTCAATGATCGGCAGGACGGCGATCTTCAACGTGATTGTTTCCTGCGACGCGGCGGGCGCGCACGCAGAGAGCAGGGCGAGAAGAACGAGCAAGGTGGCGGTTATTTTTTTCATGGAGAGAAAATCCTCATGGGTCTGTGCTATGCGTTGATTATGCCACAACCGCAGCGCGTTAAACAAAAGCGGGAGTCGAAAGACTCCCGCGATCTCGTACGCCAGGGTAACCGCCTATTCCGTCTTGAGCGATGCGAGTTTCTTCATCAGGCGGCTTTTGCGGCGCGCGGCGTTGTTCTTGTGGATCACGCCCTGTTCGGCGGCTTTATCGAGCGCGCTGATCGCCTTCATTACTTCTTCCCGGGTTTCGGGTGAATTCGCCTCGAATGCGGCGCGCGCTTTGTTGACGGCAGTGCGGGCGGAGCCGCGCGCGATGCGATTGCGCAGGCGGCGTTTTTCGTTCTGCCTGTTCCGTTTGATCTGAGAGTTGATGTTTGCCAAGGTCTTCCTCCGAAAATTCCTGCTTTTCAAAATGAAGCGGCGGTCGTCTTTTCCGCCACAGGAGCGTTATTTTACATGAGGCTCCTCGATTTGTCCAGAAAAACCCATCGGTGATTTCCCATAATGCGCCATACGCGCGGGATGTGGGGAATGACCAGGAACCTACGGTTTGGCGGATACGAGGACGAAGTAGGCGCCGAGCAGGCTGTCCTCGTTTTCGACGTATGCGATGCCGAATTCCGTCGTTTCCGCGTTGAGGATGTCCGCGCGGTGGGCGGGATCGTTCATCCACCAGTTGAAGGCGGCTTGCGCGTTGATGCCGTAGGCGGGATGCAGGGCGTAGATGTCCTCCAGCGCGAGGGTGGCGGCGTATCCCTGCGCGGCGACGCGCGATTGCGGCGTGGAACCGTCCAGACCGACGTGGCTGAGGTAGTTGTTGCAGAGCATGTCAACCGCATGTGCCTGCGCGGCAGCGGCGAGCCGCTGGTTGACGTTCAACGCGGACAGGTTATTGCTGGTTCGGGCGTTGTTGATGAGCGTCTGCAATTCGGTGACGAAGGCGGCGTTCTCCGTGACCGGGCAGGTTGTGGAGGCGCCGGTCGAAGCGGTGGCGGCTTGGGTTGGCTGTCCAGCCACGGTGGGAGTGACAGGCGTGGATGTGGGAGGAAGCGTCGCGGTCGCGGTCACGAGATTGGCGGGGATTTGCAGGACTTGTCCGACCAGAAGGGCGTTGGCGTCCTCGAGGTCGTTCGCCGCGATGATGTCGTCCACGCGGCTGTTGAATTTGGCGGCGATGCCTGCGAGTGTGTCGCCGGGCAGGACGCTGTATTCGATCCGCGTGCCGCGCGGGAGATTGGCTGGGATGGGGGTCGCTGTCGCGCGCTGGGTTCCCGGAGGCGGGATGATGATCGTCTGTCCCACGAAGTAGATGCCGTCGTTTTCGAGAATGACCGGGTTGTAATCGAGGATGAGAAGCACGCCATCATCGCCGAGATTGAATCTTTCGGCGAGGGCGGGAAGCGTATCGCCTTCCTGGATCGTATATGGGAATGGTTCGGAAGGTGTGGGCGTGAATGTGACTGTGGGTGTTTCTGTGATGGTCGCTGTTGCCGTGGGTGTGGTTGTGTTGGTGGGCGTGGAGGTCACGGTGACGGTGGGGGTATCGGTGGCGAACATCGCGCCGAGCGGCTGTCCCGGTCCCATCAGCCAGACGACGAGCAGGATCACGCCGACGACGACCAGCGCAATGGCTCCATAGACCAGAAGCGGACCCCTTTGCATTCGCCTCTTGCGATAGGATTTGATCACGTTCGACGTGCTGGGGGGTCTGTTGGGTGGTGTTCGATTCAGCATGGGGTTTTCCTTGTTTCCATTAGACACGCGCGGATGAATGTTTGTTCCACCTGACGCGTGGAGACAATTCTACCTGAAAAATGGATGCTGTGTTGGGCGGGCGCGCCCGTCCGCGTGTATACTTGGACGTTGAAAGAGGATCCTTATGAAGACCGCCCTCCTCGTCATTGACATCCAGAACGACTATTTTCCCGGTGGGAAGTTTCCGCTCGTCAACCCGCTGGAAGCCGCGCGGAACGCGTATCAATTGCTTCAATGTTTCCGCGAACACGGCGGGCATCACGTCCACATTCAGCACATTTCACTGGATCCCGCAGCGGCTTTTTTCATCAAGGGGGACAGCGGTTCGGATATTCACGATTCGGTCGCGCACTTCGAGGGGGAGCCGATCATCTACAAGCATTATCCCAACGCCTTCCGTGGGACGAACCTGCTGGAAATGTTGAACGAGTGGGGGATCGAGCGCGTCGTCGTCTGCGGGATGATGACGCATCTATGCGTGGATGCGACCGCCCGCGCCGCGTCGGACCTGGGGTTTCAAATCCTGGTCGCGGAGGACGCCTGCGCGACGCGCGACCTGAACTACGGCGGGACGGTCATCCCTGCGGAACTGGCGCATAAGTCGTTTCTCGCCGCGTTGAAGTCCTATGGAAGGGTGATGAAGACCGAGGAAATCCTAGCCCTGCTCGCGGCGGAAGCGCCGAGGTGAGAAGGTTTTTCTCGCTCACTTCTTCATCGGTCTCGTCATCTCATCCTTCACGGCGTGATACAGGTTCTCGGCTTTCAATTCGCTCAACGCGTAACACGGCGCTTTGAGATGGTTCGCCAGTTGTTGGGCGAGGCCCTGGTCGAAGGCGGCGTGCTCCATGTTGATGACCACGCTTTTGACCTTTTCGTGCACGATCATTTCCGCGAAACGATAGGACTCTTCCTGCGGGGGCAGCGCGCCGATGGACACGTTCCCCGCGCCGTCGGTCAATACGATCAGCAGCGGCTCGATGTCGGGATGATGAATTTTTTCCTGGTGCAGCACGTCCGCGGCGAGGAGCAGCCCGGCGGAAAGCGGGGTTTTCCCGCCGACGGGAATATCCATCAGCGCGCGTTGCGCGAGCTGCACGGAGTTGGTCGGGGGCAACACGAGCGTGGCGCGGTCCTTTTGGAAGACGATCAGCCCGACCCGGTCGCGGCGTTGATACGCATCCGTCAACAGGGACAGGATCGCGCCCTTGGTCGCGTTCATCCGCTCCGCAACCGCCATGGACCACGAGGCGTCCACCAAGAACAAAACCAAATTCGCCACGCGTTTGACTCGCACCTTGCGCTGCAAATCGGACGATTCGATTGCAAAGGCAAGACGTTTTCTTTTTTCGGTGCGCTTCTTTTGATAAGGCGCGGCGGCGCGGAAAGTCGCGTCGAAGGCGATGTCGTCCTTCCGTTTACCGGCGGGACGCGCCTTGATGTAACGTCCGTGTTTGCGTTCGGTCTTCGTCAATGAACGCCTGCCCGCGTGTTTGCGGGCTAATTTATCGAGCGGGGTGTTCAACTTGCGCGGCTGGAACTTTTCGCCAGGTTTGACCTTCTGTCCGCCCTCCCACCAATTGGCGGATGTGTTCGCAAACACGTCCTGTTTCATCGGTTCGGGCTTGCCCTCCTGCGGACCCTCCTCGCGTTCATCCTCGAGTTTTAAGTTTTTTTTTCCTCGGACTTGCTTTGCTGGGATTCGGACTCGTCCGCTTCCGCTTCATTCGGGACCGACTGGCCTGCCAGCTGTTCGATGCGTTCCTGCAACTGCTCGGTTGTCATCTCCGCCTGCTGGAAGGGAGTCCGCTTGATGCGATGAGGGAGAGCCAGTTCCGCCGCAAGCGCGATGTCGTGATCGTTGATCTTGGTGCGGCCCTCGAAGGCCGCCTGGGCGCGCGCGGCTTTGAGGATGACCAGGTCCGCGCGGTGACCGTCAACGTTCAACGAAGCGGTCAGCGCGGCGATGGAGAGCAGGTCGCGGCTGGTGTGTGTGACCTGCCCGATAAGTTCGCGCCCGCGCTCGATCTGGCGCGAGAGTTCCTGTTCCCTCGGCATCCACTGTTGACGGAAGGCTTCCGAATCCTGTTCGAAGGCGATGTTGCGCTCCATGATCATCACGCGTTCACGCGCCTCGCGAATGCCCACGATGTCCACGGAGAGGGCGAAGCGATCCAGCAATTGGGGGCGGAGTTCCCCCTCTTCGGGATTCATCGTCCCGACGAGGATGAAGCGGGCGGGATGGGAGAAGGAAATGCCTTCGCGTTCGACCACGTTCACGCCCATCGCCGCGGAGTCCAGCAGGACGTCCACCACGTGATCGTCGAGCAGGTTCACTTCGTCAATGTAGAGAAGCCCGCGATTTGCGCCCGCCAGGACGCCGGGTTCGAAGTGACGCTCGCCCTTCTGGATCGCCTGCTCGATGTCGAGCGTGCCGACCACGCGATCTTCCGTGGCTGAGACGGGCAGGTTCACAAAGGACGTAGTGCGGACGTGGAACGGGACTTCCTGTTTTCCCTCGAACCGCTCCTTGCACTCGGTGCACCAACTGTTTGGCTTGTCGGGATCGCAGCCGAAGCGGCAATCATCCACGACCCTGACCTTGGGCAGCAGGGCTGCAAGCGCGCGCGCCGCAGTGGATTTGGCAGTGCCGCGTTCGCCGCGGATCAACACGCCGCCGATGCGCGTGTCAACGGCATTCAAAATGAGCGCGCGTTTCATGCGCTCCTGTCCTACGATGGCTGTAAAGGGAAAAATGGGTGGCATCAGGTATCAACTCCGAATTGCGATTATAACGCGTGAATCAAAATCCTGACGAAGCCTGTCGCTTTCCGTTCGATGCGCGTTCTTTTTGCAAATGCAGGGCTTTCGAAAAGTCGAATGAGAATCCGCCCATTTGCGCCGACCCTTTTACGTTTCTCGAAGAACGGAAAAAATCCGTGAAAGGCGAATAATCCGTGCGCCGATAAGCCTTGAGCCTTGACTTCGAGGAAGCCGTTGTGTGACGCATCAGGGTTGCAAACTTCCTGTTTCGCTTGTATAATGCCACTTACATTTTTCGTAACCGGAGTTTCAAGTGACAGAACCTAATCAGACCCTGCCCGCTCAGGGGAGCGATCCCAAACCGCAGGGAGAGCAATCCAGCAACAGCAACAATCTAACGATGGAATCCCTGCTCAAGGAGCAGGAACTTAACATTGATCTGCCCCAGGCGGGCGAGATCCGCAAGGGGCATATTGCGAGCGTCACCCCATCGCAGATCCTCGTCAGCATCGGCGCGAAGTCCGAGGGGTTGGTGTCGGGCAAGGAATTGGAGCAGTTGTCGGCTAAGGAGCGCGAAGCGTTGGAAGTCGGGCAGGAAGTTTACGTGTATGTGATCAGCCCGGAGGACGCCAACGGCAACGTCGTTCTCTCCCTCAAACGCGCGCAGGAGCAGATCTCCTGGGATAACGTCGAAAAAATGCTCGAAGAGAGCAATGTGATCGAAAGCAAGATCATCGGCTTCAACAAGGGCGGGTTGATCGTTTCGGTGGAGGGACTGCGCGGGTTTGTGCCGTCCTCGCAGATCAGCGCGCTCCGCCGCACGCAATCCATCGGCGACACCCCCGAACAACGCTGGCAAAAAATGGTCGGACAGCCCATCTCTGTGCGCGTGATCGAGGTGGATCGCGAACGCCGCCGCCTCATTCTCTCCGAAAAAGCCGCCACCGCGGAGACGCGCCAATCCATCAAGGAACGCGTGCTGGAGGAATTGCAGGAGGGCGAGGTGTACACCGGGCGCGTCACCAGTCTTGCCACCTTCGGGGCGTTCATCAACGTCAACGGCGCCGACGGCCTCGTGCACCTTTCCGAAATTTCCTGGGATCACATCGAACATCCGCGCGAGGCGCTCGAAGTGGGGCAGGAGGTCAGGGTCAAGGTCATCAACATTGACCGCGAAAAGAAGCGCATCGGTCTCTCCATCCGCGCCCTGTTGAACGATCCCTGGAAGGAACGCCTGGAAAAATACAGCGTCGGGCAGTTGGTCGAGGGCGTCATCACCCGCCTGACCAAATTCGGCGCGTTCGCCCGCCTCGAAGGCGACATCGAAGGACTCATCCACATCTCCGAGATCTCCGAGAGCCGCATCGAACATCCCAAGGAAGTCCTCAAAGAGGGCGACGTCAAAAGCCTGCGCGTCATCCGCATTGACCCGGAACAGCACCGCATCGGTTTGAGCCTGCGCAAGGTGGATTCCGCCGCCTTCGCCGACAAGGACTTCAAATTGATGACCGCCGAACTCGACTCGATGGAACACGAAGAAACTGCCAGCGACGAATCGAAACCCGCCGAGGGACAGGACGCTCCCGACGCTTCCACAGGGGGAACGACCGAAGAAACCTCCGAAACCGGGTAGAGCGAGAGCGTCCCGCCTGAGCGGGACGTTCTTTTGTGAAATGCTGATCATAGACGCGCATCAGGATATTGCCTGGAACATCCTTACCTTTGGCCGCGATTACACGCGCTCCGTAAAAGAGACCCGTCGCCTCGAGGCTGGCACGGAAATTCCCGAACGCAACGGCGATTGTCTCCTGGGTTGGCCCGAGTACCAGCAGGGCGGAGTGGCGCTTGCCTTTGCGACGTTATTCGCGGCGCCCCTCAGAAAAAAGGAACCGGGCGAAACCCTCCTGTATACCGATTCCGACTCCGCGTATCGCCTCCATCGCGAGCAGGTGGATGTCTACCGCAAATTTACCGATTCCCACCCCGACAAATTCCGCCTCATTACCTCGACCCCGGAACTGGATTCCGTCGTCGGGCATTGGTCCAACCCTGATCACGATTCCAGCGGGCATCCCGTCGGCTTGATCCTCCTCATGGAAGGCGCGGACGCGATCCGCTCCCCGCGCGAACTCTCCGAGTGGTGGGACCTGGGTCTGCGCATGATCGGTCTTGCCTGGGCGGGCACGCGCTACTGCGGCGGCACCGACGAGCCGGGACCATTGACGAACGAAGGTCGTCAACTTCTGAAAACGATGGCGGACTTCAACTTTATCCTCGACCTCAGCCACATGGACGAACCCGCCGCGTACGAATCGCTCGAACGTTACGAAGGACCGGTCATGGCGTCCCATGCCAATTGCGCGGCGCTCCTGCGCGGCGCAGAGACGAATCGTCATCTATCGGACGGCGTGATCCGCGGCGTCCTCGAACGCGAAGGCGTCGTCGGGTTGATGCCGTACAATGCGTTCCTCAAGGCGGGATGGCTGCGCAGTAACGGCAGCCGCCGCGAAGAGGTCCCGCTGGAGGCGTTGATCGCGCACATTGATCACGTCTGCCAGTTGGCGGGAGATTCCCTCCACGCCGCCATCGGCTCGGACTTCGACGGGGGGTTCGGTTTGCGATCCATTCCTCCCGAACTCGATTCGGTCGCCGACCTGCCGCTCATCGCGGCGAAACTGATCGAGCGCGGATACAGTGAAACCGACGCCGCGAACGTCATGGGCGGGAATTGGCTGCGCTTCCTGAGGAGAAATTTGCCGGCATGAACGGCGGACCCGATATTCGCATCTCATACCTGCGTATCCGCTTCAGCCTGATCGCGGTGTTGTTCGGCTTGTTTGTCTTCACTGTTGGCGCCAAGCCCGGCTGGTTCGGCTGGGATCGCAGCCCGGTGGTCGGGTTCATCCAGATCGCCGTGTTCCTGATCGGATTGGGGTTGATCTGCATCGGCGGTTACGTCGGTCTGGTGGCGTTGTGGGGAAGGGAGCCGCGCAGCATCGTCGCCGATATTGGGATGCGCCTGGTCGGCACGGGGTACGTTGTCTCGGTCTTCACCGGCATGGCGGACGTGTTCGGCTTGGGCTCGCACCTGTTGCCGATGGTGCCGTATTTCGGTCCGTGGCAATCCGGCGGCGTGCTGGCGGGACAGATCGTGATCGCCATCGGTTTCCTGATGATGATTCCCTATCATTTATATTTCCCCAGGGTTCGTAATATTCACGATAAATAAAGATCCCGCAGACAGGCGGGATCTTTATTTACGCGGGCGCGGGTTTGGACTCGGGAAAGAATCTACGAATCAGGAAGGTGTTTGCATCCAGGAGCATGGTTCCGATCTTTGTCGCTGCCTTCATCAGCCAGACCAGCAGGAAGGGTTTTCGGATGACGACGAGCCCCACAGTGAAAAGGATCAGGAATACGCCGTACGCCAATGCCCGAAGGACGAATAAAATGACCATCAACGGGACCAGAAGGGGCCACCCAAGAGACAGCGGCACAGCCGCGGGGTGGTAGTCCCTTTTTTCGGGGTCGTCAGCCTTTCGTCTGGCATTGACGCGGTACACATATCCTGCGCACAAATAAATGACCAGTGAGATCAGGAGGTAACCGACAAAGCAAGCGCCTTCGTTAGCGATCAGCATACCCCGGAAAGTTTCCCTGCGTTTATTTTATAGCAAATTCCGTATTTTGTCTGCAAGCAACAAATGTCCCGCGCCCGGCACGACGCGGGATCACGGTTCTATTCCCGACCGAGAAAGCGTTTTGCCGTCTCCGCGAGCATCGCAGCGCCGATGGGCAGGGCGCGCTCGTCGAGGTCGAATTTGGGGTGATGGAGTTTGTATTCCTCGTGCCCCTTTTTCTGTGTGCCGAGGGTGAACATCGCGCCGGGCGCAAGGTCGAGGAACACGCCGAAATCCTCCGCGCCGAGCGTTTTTCCGATTTCATGCACCTTCCCACTGCCGAGCATTTCCCTGGCGGTCGCTTCGATCTCATCCGAGACCGTTTTGTCGTTGACCATCGGCGGACCGCCGTACTCGAAGCGCAGTTCGTAATCGCCTCCCATCGCCTTTGCAATATCGAACGCCCGCCCGATCTCCTCGCGCAATTGTTCGTGAATATCGGGATTCGCATAGCGGAGCGTCCCGCTCAATTTCACCACGTCGGGGATTACGTTTTCAGTGAGTCCCCCGTTGACCATGCCGATACTGACGACCGCCGGTTCGAATGGATCGAGCCTGCGCGAGACGATCCCGTTCAATCCCAAAATCACGTGCGCCAGCAAATGGAACGGGTCAACCGTCTGGTCGGGATGCGCTCCATGCCCGCCCTTGCCTGTGATCACGCCGTACCAATTATCCACGCCGCCCGAACACGGACCGGCGTTAATGCCGATCGTGCCGACGGGCTGCGCCGGATCCACGTGTTGCGCGATGACGAAATCCACGCCCTCCATTGCGCCTTCCGCCGCCATGCGCTGCGCGCCGCTTTTGTTTTCCTCATCCGTGGTTTCTTCGCAGGGTTGGAATAAAAATCTCACGCGCCCCGGCAGTTTTTCCTTCGATAACAATAAAGCCGCGCCGAGCGCCATGGCGGTATGTGCGTCGTGCCCGCAGGCGTGCATCGCGCCGGGCGTTCTGGATGCGTACTCGTATTCGTTCTGTTCGAGGATGGGCAGCGCGTCCATGTCCGCGCGGATGGCGACCACCTTGCCGCCCTCCCCGATCTCTGCGACGACCCCGGTCTTCCCGACCCCGCGCCTGACTCTGTACCCCATCTTTTCCAACTCCTCCGCCACGATCTTCGACGTGCGGTGCAGGTCGAAACCGATCTCCGGATGCTGA